>Ga0187893_10003948_pt1 | contig 29049 bp, 27 predicted proteins | sample MA1701074metaG_FD_139574 | JGI IMG/M metagenome (GOLD analysis project Ga0187893, IMG submission 139574) | White microbial mat communities from a basaltic lava cave in the Kipuka Kanohina Cave System on the Island of Hawaii, USA - MA170107-4 metaG ...
CCACCGCCGCCAGCATTGCGAACCAACCGATCTTGAGAGGCCTGGAATCGTACCAGAGCGACATGTCGTACCCCCGGTCCGCGCCCCCCCATGTTGTTGAACTCGCCATACCCTGACCTCCTTTTATATGTTTATTAATATGTGATTGAGACCCACCGCTGAATTCCAGAGAAAAGCTCTCCGGGGAAACATTACTACTACTGGTTGCTGCCGTTTGTCTGCGTGGCGGGAGATTAGCGGATACGGTTTCTTGATGTCAAGTAGAATATCCAAGGTGGAAGCCTGATCCTGCTTGCAAAATGCGTGCAAAGTTGTATGCACTTAACTCCAGTTTCATCACCTAACATTAAGAGGTGGCTGCAACCATTCTGGAGTAGGGGACAGGCTCAATGGCAACAGCTTGTGCAACAAGTCTGTAGAACAGTTTCCATCGGTTTTTAGACGTTCGACGGTTGAATCTAAACGTGAATTCATCGAGATAGGTATCCAGTTGCTCCCGGGACAATGCACCTTGATGGGTACTAGTCAACCAGCGCCTCAACAAAGAGGCGACTCGGTGCACGCGGGGTAGCAAGGCGGATGCTGCTTTGCCGCTGGCATGAATCAAGCGCGGTCGATGTTTGAAGCCTTCCTGTTTCAACCTTGAATAGGCTTTCCATCCGTCCGTGATAACTATGGAATCCGGTTCAACGACGTGTTTCACGAAGGCGATGAGCTGGCTCGGAGAGGCGGCAGGAATCCGACGCAGGCGGATACGTCCAATCCCTTTTCCATCGATCTGCGCGGCGATCGCCACCAGAGCTTTGCTCTCCAGGTGCCGGCGGCCTCCTTCTGCCTCGACGCTTCCCATACGTATCTCGTCCACTTCAACTTGGCCTCCCAGCCGGTCCCAATCCGGTAGTACCAATGTGTGCCGCAGCTTCTGAAGCCACAACCACGCAGTTCTGTAGCTACCGAAGCCTAGTAGGCGCTGTAGCCCCAAGGCACTGAGCCTATGCGTCTGATCGGTCATCCACCACAGGGCTCGGAACCAATCCTGCAACGGAACGCGGGTTCTATGGAAGATCGTCCCTGCCGTAACAGAGGCTTGATATCCGCACTGGCGGCACATCAAGAGGCATCGTGTGGTTGTCCAACTGCCGCTGGTCGTGCACTGGGGGCAACAGAACCCGGTCGGCCACCGCAGACGAGCTAGGTAGGCACGGCAGGCACCTTCTGTGGCAAAGCGCTCCTCGAACTCAGCAAGGGTACGCATTATGTATAGTCCTCCATGATTCAACTCCGCTACGCCTGGGGTATACTGGAGTCAAGTGCATAGCCCATTGTGGGTAAAAAATATACAAGAAGGTGTTGCATTGTCAAGCCTGCAGGAAGGTCTAGTTTGCGAGCGACATCTCTGTGCCGATACAAGCCCGATGATCGACACAGCTTCTAGATCTTATGCCCCATCCTTACGAGGGGGGCGTAGTGGCTCATGGAACAGTTCGGGCTTGTTCAGAATGAAGCTTCCTGCAGCAAGCTGTGGGGTATTCTTCAATGAAGAGAAATAGATAGGATATAGCGACGTTGCTACTGCACGCTCTTGAGGAGGTCAGGGTATTTTCTGTCCGTCATGTTCGAATTGCCGGGAGACCAAAGTCTCCATTCCTTCCTCCTCAATATATGAGCATTGAGACGTGCTTCCAGTCCGCACCCTAACTCTTGTTCTTCCATCATAATGGGAGATCAGTGTACATGGTCGTCTGGCGGCGGACGAATTTCACCTTCCCGGTTAAGTTGACCGATCTCCCGCATCAATGCGCCGATGTCTGTCCACCCCGCTCCGTCCACCTCAGGGATCCAACGCGCCCGCAAATAGCCGTAGCGGTCTATCAGGAACTCCATGTGCTTCGGTGATGTTCCCTCGCCGGCTAGATCAGGGTTGTTTAGGGTTCTACGGAACAAGGCGTAGCTTCTTGCGATCTCCGGCGCACCCTGCGTTGTCACTGGGAAAGGCATGCCTGCCGTGATCGCCGCCATATCCTGCTGGTTGGGGTCATTCACGGGGACTGCTAGCACCACTGTATTGTCGCCGCTTAGCATGGCGTAGGCCAGCCGCAACTGATCAAGCCTCGCGCGTGATTCCGGCCACGAAAATAAAACCAGCAGCACTGTTTTTTGCCGACGGAAGTCCTTCAAGGTGCCGCTCGTACTATCTTGCGCGGAATAGGAGAAGTTTTGCGGAGCCATATAGGGCTGATCGGGAGCGACGAAGGGGTTTATGAGGCGCGCCTGATAACCGCGGGACGTGGCATGGAGATAGTTCACGACGTCCCAGCGATCCTCTTCCGAGAGTTTGTCGGCAAACGCCGGCATACCCGTTCCGGGAATACCGTGGGTCAGCCAATGGAAAAAATCGCCTGCAGTATGCAGAGCTGTGTGCGGCTCCGTGAGCAGATCCACCGGTGGTTTAGCAAAGGTCTTGGCCAAGACGCCATTCCCCTTGGCTTGGGGTCCATGGCAGGTGACGCAGTTCGCCGTGAACAGGGTCGCACCGTTGGCAACGGAAATGGCATCGAACGGAACCGGCGTCTTGCGGTAGGTTTCCGGAAAAGCCGGAACGGCAAGGGAAGGCAGCGCCACAGCCAGCGCACAGACTGCCAGCACGACCGGAGTGGCGATGCGCCACTTCGGCTCCCATCGCTTGGCCCGACCGAATACTATCGCCCCACCTGCTAGGACAAGCAGTACGACTCCGAGCCCCGTGCGGATCATTACACTCATCTGGCCCCAGGTGGCGTCAAAGGAAAAGCGGAATGGGTAGGGCCAGTCTTCAATGACGGTGTGTTTTGCCGGCACGGCATTCGCTAACAGAGTCGCAGCCAACACCAGCGCTGACGCGAGCAGGACTTCGAGAGTGACCCATTTTCGAAGCTTTCGTCCACCGGACGCAGCCATATCCTCATTCTGGCTGAGCGACGGCAGCCAGACGAGGCGTGCTCGCGCTGCGATCACAAGAATCACCGCGAGCAGCGCGAGCTTTGTATTGAGAAGCCAGCCGTAGTTTGTCGCGACCAATGAGGCATAGTTCGTGTCCACCATGCGATCGGCAACGATGATGCCCGTGGCCACAACCGCGATCATTACGGGCAACGCCATCTTCGAGAAATGTTTCAAGGTCTGAATGCCTGACCGATCCGCTTCCTCGTAAGTTCGCGTCCGGGTAGTGGCGAATAAGACGGTGAGAAAGGCCGGCAACCCTCCGAACCAGACGCTCGCCAGAACGGTATGTAGCGCGTAAGGCAGTACCGATGTAACGGACAGTTCATCAGCTCCGGAATGGCTTGCGAGCGATCCAGCAGCCAGTGTGAGTGCGGCGACGGTTGCGCACAACACATACTGCCAGCGCGCCCAAGGTGAGAACCGGATGTAGAGAGCCACTCCGAACACGAGAAGCGCAAGGGCAGCGCGCACCGTCCAGATGAGTCCTATGCGGGTTTTTTGTAAGAGTTCTAGCCACGCTCCCGGACGCCAGACATTTTCGGCTACGCCGGTGGCCTGCGCGGTAGTCGTGGCCAGCAAACCCACCAACCCCAGCAGCAGAGTGATCGAAAGCCACGGTAATGCCCGATTCAGGCGGGCGAGCCAGGGGACGTCGAATGCAGTTTTCGCGCGCACTGCAATCGCAAGAAAGACGCAGCCGCCGATCAGGATCATGTTGGACGCAAGCTGCAGCCAGCGGAACAGCGCGCCGATGACCTCGATCATTTCGTTTGCACTTTGTCCTTTACCGTGAAGTCGAAGGTCGACTCCACTACGTGACCGTCTACCGACAGCACCCGAAATTTCACTGAGTACTTTCCGGGCACCAACTCCGGCAATGGCAGGACGATGGACTTCGGATCATCCGGAGCAAGTTGAGGATGGATCTCGGTTACAGCATGCTTCGCGGCGTCGAGCACGACCAGTGACGCGTAGTCGCCTTCAATTTCCTCGTTGAACCAGAGTCGTACTTGCGCCGGCGCCTTGGCAAGGAGAGCCCGGCGCGGCGGCTCTGCCTTGACCAGCATTGAATGCGCCAGCGCCGGGGCGACATGCACGACGCACATGACGGGCACCGCCATCACTGCGCCTACCACTACGCGCTTGAGCGCGTGAACGACCCATGATTCCATCTGAGCTCCTCCATTCTTGACCGCTGCGATCGATTGTCGCAGTCGACTACTTGGCCCCCTTGTTTCGGTGCACTGCGCTCCAAAGACTGATGGCCGGCTGCCTACGAAGCGGTGCTAACCGAGGGTTTGCGGCGACCGCGCAGGAAAAAGAAAATTGCCGCTCCACCGGCAATCGCTGCGAGCGGGATTATGACCATGATGTAGTGCATGAAATGTGAAACCACTCCCGATTCTCCTACCGAGATTGGAAATCGCGCCACATGCTCTTGCTTGCCGCCAACGGTGACCACACCGATGAATTTTCCGGGATGGTCAAAGCTATGTTCGAAATTGATGAACCCCCCGGGGTAGACCTTGGGCGGTAGGTGAACGACCGTGATGGCCTGAAGGTCCTGCTCCGAACCCGTATCTTTGACGACCCGAACCTCGACGGGCAACGAACGGAGTTCCCCTTCGATATAATCGAGCACCAATACCGTGCGGCCGGTCGACGGAACATCCCCGCAGAGTTCTCTTCCAGCTGAGGTGTCAGGCTGATATTCGGTAAGGTGCATACCGTAGGGCCCAAGCTTGAGTATGCAGAAGTTTTTGTCCAACTCGTGAAAATGTTGGGCCTGCACTGAGAGAGGAACTCCGATCACCAGCATCAAAAAAAATACGGCCACAGGTTTCGGAAATCGCAAAGACATAGTCGGCACCCTCATGATCATATTAGACGTCTCAATTTCTTCGTTGAATCAGCGTCGCACCTACGCCGTCACGTTGGACCGGATGGCCGGACGCCTATGAAACGGTACTGCCGGAAGTTTTGCCACGCCCGCGCAGGGCAAAGAAGACCACCCCGACAACGGCAACCCCTGCGAGTGCAATCAAGAAGTAGGAGGGGGGCAACGGTATTTTCGTTTCCCCTACCGAGAACGGGAATCGTGATACAAGTAACTGCTTGTCGCCCACGGTGACCAGCCCGACGAACTTGCCGGGCTGGTCGAAATTATATTCGAAATTGACAGTACCGTTGGGGTAGACCTTGGGGGGCAGATGAAGGATCGTGATGGCCTGAAGGTCCTGCTCCGAGCCCGTGTCTTTGATGACTCGAACCTCGGTGGGCAACGGGCGGAGTGCATCTTCCATGTAATCGAGCACCACGACCGTGCGACCAGTTGCCGGAATGTCCTCGCAGAATTCCTTATTGCGCGTGTTGTCAGGCTGATAGCCTGTAAAGTGCATGTTGTATGGGCCTATTGTGAGCCTACACATGTCATCTGCCAGTGCCAGTCCTCCGTGAGCCAGGGCCTGTGTAGAGAAAAATGGCATCCCGATTGCCAGCATCAAGATGCAGAAGCCGACAGGTTTCAAGAATTGCACAGCCATTGTCAAGATCCTCCCTCTCGAATGTTGAACCCTGTGCCTGCAGTCCGACCGCTCGCTCAGCTTCCTACGAACGGGGGGCTGCCCACCATTTCCGCACCCACTTCGATCGTGCGAGCTTGTACAGGAGCCAGGCGGCGAGTAGCACGCCGAACAGGGGTACACCCACGGTGCTCACCAGCTTTTGATAATCGGTCATGTGGACCCGCAAGAGATACTGCGGGCGCCGCATCAAATTCTGCTTTTCCGCCGAAATGGTGACCGTGTACAGACCCTCGTCCAGCCGGACTTCGCCCCGGAGCACGCCATCTGGATGGGTGGTTGGTCGAATATCTGCCACAATCTGATCGTCTGCCTCATTGCTCCCGTTCCCCTTCATCACCCGCATCCCGACCTGTTCGTTGCGCAACGCCGGGTCCACAAGATCCACCACCAGGAAGGTATCGCCTTCCTTGGGAATGTCCGTGCAGTATTGATCTTTCAGCTCGTATTGCGGCTGATAGGCACTGAAATGCACCACGCGCTCACCGACTCGGCGCAAGCACGGGTCGTCTTCTCCGCTCGTGGCCCCATGGGCTGCGGCTTCGCCGGGGTGATACAATGCGGCAACCAGAATGAGCAACGTCGTACCTGCCCATGTCATGTGCCTCATCATAATATGCAGGGCCTTCCTGTTTTGGACCGTGCGACGACCCGCTGTCCCGTGTGGCTCAGCAATCTCACTATGCAATTGCGGAAATAGCGTGATGTCATATTTGGTGATCACACTATGATGCCACTAAAATAGGGCAAGATTCTAGCCCCCTGTGCGAGGCAAGTGAAAAACCTGAAAATAGTTTTTCGATGGACTCGGCCTAGGCTCCGGCTGTTGTCCGATATGAACCATGTCTGATCGGCGTCATGGTGGTACAAGAATGAGCACGCACACCGAGTCTTCGCAGCTTCGCCACGTGGGCACTCGAAGCCAGAAACCGTGGGTGGTTTTCCCATCCATGAGATTTTGGAAGCGGAATATTGCGACAGAAAAATAGAGGTGGGATCTATTCCAGAAATCCATGGAGAGTACAACGGGTGAATTTCTGGTACGAGGGTTCGATCATAGGATTGAACAACAGGTTTGGAGACACGTTCATACCGTACCGCGCAAAACCATCTTTGACTTGCCAATGTAAGATGGGCGACAATTACAGATCTGGCATGCACTCCCTTTTCCTGAGACCAGAAATTGCCATATAGTGACATCAACCTTGCGAGCGGAATGCAGACGCTAAGACGGTTGTATCTTATGAGGCGTCAGACGGTGTCGAGAAAGCGCTCGCGAACCGCACGACCCTTAAAGATTCGACGCGTCGGCAATTCTTTTTCTTCAGTCCCAGTGGGATTCCTCGGAATATGTTCCAAACCGTCGCACTGAGCGGCAGTCGCGGAGAACGACAGCTGTTCTCCGACGTCAGCGTGACGGTTAAGCCAGGAACTCTCCTGGCTGTGGTCGGTGAGAACGGCAGTGGAAAAACCAGCTTCCTCCGCATGCTGTGCGGCCTCCTGTCACCGGATGGAGGCGCAATCCTTTGGCAGGGCAAAGATATCCGCCAACTCAAGGAACTCTATATTGCACAACTTACCTACGTTGGTCACCTCAATGGAATCAAGGATGAGCTGACCCCGGTCGAAAACCTCACGGTCTCTGCCTGTCTGGCCGGCGATGAAAGTTCCGGTGAAATCGTGCAACAGGCGCTGGAGGCCGTCGGTCTCGGGCGATCGGTTCATCGTCTGCCGACGAGGGTACTATCACAAGGACAAAAGCGCCGCGTGGCGCTGGCGCGTCTCTGGCTTTCCACACGTCCGTTATGGCTCCTGGATGAGCCGTTCGCGTCACTCGATGCCGCGGCTACAAGTTACTTGACCCAACGCCTGCAGTTGCATCTGAGTCATGGCGGCATGGTAGTCGTCGCCACGCATCAGGAGATCGCTCTCCCAACTGATTCCGTCCAGCACCTGAGGCTGACTCGATGAGTCAACCCAGCATGAGTGAGGCATTGCGCGGGGTTGTCCGCCGGGATCTTCTTTTGGCCATGCGGCGCCGTTCGGATGTGGCGATGTCGGTCTTTTTCGTTGTCATCGTCGCGAGCCTCTTCCCGTTGGGGGTCGGGCCGGAGCAAGCGGTTCTGAGGATGATCGCCTCCGGTGTGCTCTGGGTCACGGCCCTGCTTGCATGCCTGCTGTCACTCGGGCGTCTGTTCACAGCAGATTACCTCGATGGTGTGTTGGAACAGACGCTCCTGATACCTCAGCCTCTAGCTGTCCTGGTTGTGGGCAAAGTGTTTGCGCACTGGGTAATCTCCGGTTTGCCGGTGGTTCTGCTCTCGCCTCTCCTCGGCTTGCAGTTCGGCCTGAGTGGGGATTCGCTGGTGGTGCTGACGTTATCGCTCTTGCTTGGTACGCCGACGTTGAGTATGATTGGGGCCATCGGTGCTGCGCTGACTCTTGGGTTGCGGGGGAGCGGTTTGCTCGTTGCTCTCCTGGTGCTTCCCCTCTTTATTCCGGTGCTGATCTTTGGGGCCGGCGCCGTCACGAATAGTTTGGCCGGAATCGGCAGCGAAGCGAATCTGTCGTTACTTGGAGCCTGTTTCATGCTGTCACTCGCTTTTGCTCCGTGGGCCACGGCCGTTGCATTACGCATTGCGTTGGAATAAGACATTTACGGATGAGTACAGCCGGCATTAACTGGTTCAAGTATTCCTCGCCGCAGGCCTTTCATCCGTTGGCCGGGCGGCTGATTCCGTGGTTCGCCGCCGCTGCGCTTGGGTTGAGCGGCGTCGGTCTGTACTTGGGTTTCTTCGTGGCGCCGACCGACGCGACACAAGGTGATGCGTATCGCATTATCTTCGTCCATGTGCCCGCCGCCTGGATGTCCATGTTTCTCTACGTCATTATGGCAGTGTGGGCTGGGATTGGACTGGGATTGAATGCGCGGCCCTCCTTTATGATGGCGCAGGCGATCGCCCCCACAGGGGCGCTGTTTACCTTTCTCGCGCTGCTCACTGGGTCGATGTGGGGCAAACCGACCTGGGGGGCCTGGTGGGTGTGGGATGCCAGGCTGACGTCGGAGCTGATTCTGCTGTTTCAATATATCGGGATCATCTTGCTCCGGTCGTCGATCGACGATTTACGCCGCGCCGATCGCGCGAGTGCCGTGTTGGCACTGGTGGGGGTGGTCAATGTCCCGATTATCTATTTTTCCGTGCGCTGGTGGAACACATTGCACCAAGGGGCCTCTGTCAGCATCACCGCGGCGCCGAGCATGGCCGGGAGCATGGTGACGGCCATGCTCGTCATGACGCTCGCGTTTTGGATGTACAGCTTCGCGGTGACGCTGGCCCGCATGCGGTGCGTGATTGTCGAGCGGGAGCGACAACCATCGTGGGGCAAGCAAGCAACGATCCCGGACGTCGTGGAGGCGCGCTGATGCAGTGGGGAAGTGTGGCAGAGTTTGTCGCGATGGGCGGGTACGGCCTCTATGTGTGGATCTCATTTGGGGCCACGGCCCTGTGTATGGGGGGCGAAGTGCTCGCGGTGTGGCGGCGGTCCGCCGCTGTAGTGGCGAGTCGTAATGAGTTGTAGGAGGAGACGGAGACGATGACACCTCGACGGAAACGGTTTATCCTTATCGGGCTGGGACTGGTCGCCTTGGCCGTGGCGTCGGCCCTCGTGTTGAATGCATTCCAAAGCAACCTTGTGTTCTTTTATACGCCGACGCAGGCGGCCAATGGGGACGTGCCCCAGGGGCGCAGCTTCCGTATCGGCGGGATGGTCGAAGCCGGCAGCCTCACCCGTGAAGGCGATGGACTAACCGTACATTTTGTCGTGACCGATATGGCGAAACGTGTGCCTGTGACGTTCAAAGGAATCCTGCCGGACCTCTTCAAGGAAGGCAAGGGAGTTGTAGCCCAGGGTCAACTCGGTGCCAATGGAGCATTCCTGGCGAGTGAAGTGCTGGCGAAGCACGACGAAAACTATATGCCACCGGAAGCCGCGGACGCGCTTGCCAAGGCCAAGACCGTAGGGGTGCAGAGCAGCGGCACCCTGGTCGTCAATCCACGCTAGGGAGCCGACATGATTCCAGAAATTGGTCACTATGCCTTAATTCTCGCGCTCTGCGTGGCGGTGGTGCAGGGGAGCCTGCCCATTTATGGTGCCGCCGTGGGAAACGCGTCGCTGATGGCTGTCGCCAAGCCCGCGGCGCGCGGGCAATTTCTCCTGGTTCTCCTCGCCTTCTGTTGTCTGGGGTATGCCTTTGCGGAAAAAGACTTCTCCGTGCTTTACGTTGCAGCCACGTCAAACTCACAGCTCCCGCTGCATTATCGCCTCGCAGCCATTTGGGGTGCGCACGAGGGCTCGTTGCTTCTCTGGATGTTCATCCTCAGCATCTGGATGGTCGCCGTCTCGTTTTTCTCCACCCATCTGCCGGACGCGATGCGCGCACGCATCTTGGGTGTGATGGGCCTTGTCAGCGTGGGGTTTCTCTTATTCATGTTGACAGTCTCCAATCCGTTTGAGCGGTTGATCCCAGCGGCCCTTGATGGGCGCGATCTGAACCCGCTCCTACAAGATCCCGGTATGGTGATCCATCCGCCGATGCTCTACATGGGATACGTGGGATTCTCCGTAGCGTTTTCCTTTGCGATCGCCGCGCTCTTAGGGGGGACGCTCGATGCGGCCTGGGCGCGCTGGTCGCGTCCCTGGACTACTGTGGCCTGGTGTTTTATGACTGTGGGAGTTGCGATGGGGAGCGGTTGGGCCTATTACGAGCTGGGATGGGGTGGCTGGTGGTTTTGGGACCCGGTCGAGAACGCCTCCTTCATGCCCTGGCTGGCCGGTACCGCATTGATGCATTCACTGGCGGTCACCGATAAACGGGGCGGCTTCAAAGCCTGGAGTGTATTGCTCGCCATTATGGCGTTCTCGCTCAGTTTGCTCGGAACCTTCTTAGTCCGCTCCGGCGTGTTGACTTCTGTGCATGCGTTTGCCACCGACCCGAAGCGTGGCTTATTCATTCTCGTATTCCTGGCCGTGGTGATCGGCGGCTCGTTGGTCTTGTACGCGTGGCGGGCGCCCCGTGTGGGTTTGGGCGGGGGGTTCGCCATGATCTCACGAGAGGGGATGTTACTGGCGAACAATGTGCTGTTGGTGGCGGCCTTGGGCTCCGTGCTCTTGGGGACGCTGTACCCGTTGTTCTTGGATGCGCTGGATCTCGGCAAAATCTCGGTCGGCCCGCCATACTTCGACACCGTATTTCTGCCCCTGATGACCCCCGCTATCTTTTTGATGGGGATCGGGCCGCTGGCCCAATGGAAGCAGGCGAGCCTGCCCGCCTTGGCCATCCGCCTGCGCTGGGCCTTCGGCGTCAGCCTGGCGACAGCCGTGGCGGTGCCGTGGCTCATGGGGCAATGGACGCCACTGATCAGTCTGGGGCTCCTGCTGGCCTTCTGGATTCTGGCGACGATCCTGGTGGATCTGCGGGAGCGGTTGCTCCAGGCCGAGGGCGGCAGCATCGGGGGCCGCGTGGTCACCCTGCCACGCGCCTATTGGGGCATGGTACTGGCCCACTGCGGCGTGGCCCTATTCATTCTCGGCGTGACTATGGTGAAGGGCTTTGAAGTGGAGCAAGACGTGCGGATGAACGTCGGGGAGACGGCCACGCTTGGCGGCTACACGTTCCGTTTTGATGGGACACAACAGGTCAATGGTCCGAACTATGTCGCGGCACGTGGGACATTTCATGTGAGCCAGGATGGCCGTGAGGTGACAGTGATGTATCCCGAAAAGCGTCGCTACTTTGTGCAGAACCAGACGATGACTGAAGCGGCGATTTCACCGGGGTTATTGCGCGATCTGTATGTGTCCTTGGGCGAGCCGATCGAGGGCGGAGCCTGGAGCGTACGGCTCTATCACAAGCCCTTCATCGATTGGATCTGGGGAGGATGTTTGGTCATGGCTTTGGGCGGCATCCTGGCTGTCAGTGATCGGCGCTATCGACTGGCGTGGCGGCGGAAAGAGGCCGCAGCGCCGGCGGCGACGCAGATGGCGCGCCAGACCGTATCATGAGCCGGTTTCTCATCCCGTTCGGGATCTTCATTGTCGTGGTCGGTTTTCTTGCAGTCGGCCTGACACTCAACCCGCGTGAGCTGCCGTCTCCTTTAGTTGGGAAAGCGGCGCCTGATTTTTCACTGCCACAGCTCCATGATCCAGGGAAAGTAATTTCGTCAAACGATCTCAAGGGCAAGGTCTGGCTGCTCAATTTCTGGGCTTCTTGGTGTGGTGGTTGCAAGGATGAGCATCCGGTTCTCAACCACCTCGCACAATCCGGGGAGGTGCCTATTTACGGCATGGACTATAAGGATCGAAGGGAAGAGGCGCTGGCGTGGTTGAAGGAGTGGGGCAATCCCTATTCGATCGTCGCCGTGGATGAGCCGGGGCGTGTTGGGATTAATTACGGAGTCTACGGGGTACCGGAAACCTATGTGATCGATAAGGCCGGGGTTATCCGCTACAAGCAGATCGGTCCGCTACGCGAGGACATCTTGGAAAAAAAGATTTTGCCTCTGGTCAGGGAGTTGCAAAACCAGTGAGATGGCTGTGGGTGCTCATGCTGCTATTCCCAAGTCTCGCTTCGGCGTACGAGGCCCAGCCGCTCGCCGCGAACCCGCAGGTTGAGGCTCGACTGAAAGTCCTCGCCGTTGAGCTGCGCTGCCTGGTCTGTCAGAACCAGACGTTAGCCGATTCGAACGCGCCGTTGGCCGAAGACTTGCGCAGAGAAGTGCGGGAGATGATCGCAAAAGATATGAGTGACAAGGAAATCATCGATTTCCTTGTCACACGCTACGGTGATTTCGTCTTATATCGACCGCCTTGGAAACCCACCACCACGTTGCTCTGGCTGGGGCCGTTCCTCTTACTGGGAGTTGGCGCAACAGGTTTGGTGGTTGCGCTACGCAGGAGACAAAAAAAGCTGACCGACGTGACATTGTCGGAAGCCGAGCGTCATCGTGTCGAGCAACTGCTTTCCGAAGGAGCGAATCGCCCTTGACGATCATATTCTGGGTTATCGCATCGAGTATGACCCTTCTCATCCTCGGCCTTCTGTTGTGGCCTTTGCTGAAACGCAGAGCCATTGTCGCAACGGGAGAGCAGGAGAAAACACTATCTATTTTCCGGCAGCAATTTGGAGAATTAGAGCAAGACCGCGCTAACGGTGTGTTGACCGACGAATTGTATCAGCAGGCGCGTCGTGAACTGGAACGCCGGCTGCTGGAGGAAACGGGCACCACGGAGACGACGCCCACAAAAGCATCACGTCAGGTAAGTAGCATGCCGGTGGCTTTTGCACTGGCCATAATCATTCCGACTGCCAGTGGGTTGCTGTACTGGGAACTTGGGAATCCACTCGCCATGACGCAGCCGACGGCTGCCTCGTTATCTGCGCAAGGGGGTTCAGATGATGCTCATCAGTCCGCTGAAGGATTTGAAGCATTGATCGAGCAGCTCAGGCAGAAAATGGAGCAGAATCCGAATGATGGCACGGGATGGGTCTTGCTCGCTCATTCATACGCGGGAATGGGGCGTCACGATGAGGCCCTGCCGGCTTTCGAGAATGCCGTGAGACTCATTCCTAACGATGCCCAGATACTTGCTGATTATGCTGATAGCCTGGGGGTCGTCCACGGTCGCAAGTTGGATGGAAAACCTGAAGCCTTAATTCGGCAGGCATTGCAAATCGATCCAAAAAATGTCAAAGCCTTGATGTTGGCAGGAACTGTGGAATTCCACCGGAAGAATTATGCGCGTGCGGCGAAGGACTGGGAACTGGCACACGCGAACCTTCCTGCAGATACAGATCCGGAGTTGAGACAGCAGCTAGTTGCTGCCATGGCAGAAGCCAGGAGCCACATTGGCGGGGGGAAAGGGCCGGTACCTATGTATACGGAAGCCGCATCGCCGGCCCAGCCCACGGGACAGACCTCGCATTCTCGTACGATCAAAGGCACGGTGACCATGGCGCCAAGCTTGGCCGGCAAAGGGTCAGCAACGGACACGTTGTTTGTGTTCGCACGCGAGATGAGTGGCCCACCGATGCCGGTGGCTATCGTGCGGGCGACGAGGAAAGATTTACCCTTTACATTCCAGCTCGATGACTCGACCAGCCCCATGCCATCCAGAAAGCTCTCTAGCGCAGGACCGGTAGTGATTGTGGCCCGCCTCTCGAAGTCTGGTCAGGCGATGCCACAAAACGGAGATTTAGAGGGGATGAGCCAGCCAGTACAATCTGGAGTGGATGGACTCAGCGTCGTCATCGATCGTGAAAGACCATATGCGGAGTCGGCAACGTCGGCCCAGCCGACTGGGCAAGTTGGGCAGCCACGTACGATCAGAGGTACGGTGACAATGGCGCCGGGCCTGGCCGGCAAAGGATCTCCGACGGACACATTATTTGTGTTTGCACGCGAGACGAGCGGTCCTCCCATGCCGGTGTCGATCGTACGGGCGACGAGAAAAGATTTACCCTTTACGTTCCAGCTCGATGACTCGACCAGCCCGATGCCATCCAGAAAACTCTCTAGCGCAGGACCGGTGGTGATTGTGGCTCGCCTCTCGAAGTCCGGCCAGGCCATGCCTCAAAGTGGAGATCTGGAGGGGAACAGTCAGCCGGTAAACTCTGGAGTGGACGGGATCACCGTCGTCATCGATCGTGAAAGACCCTAGCCCGCATTATTCATGAGCGCTTCTGCTGCAGTCGCCGATACGCTGCTACGACAAGCCTTCGGCCAGCGGGCTCGCCCCTCAAACCCTCACCATACTGCACGAGTACGCCTCGTGTCTTCCCGGCTCCGCGCGGCAGTCTCGTGACGGACCGTCATGAACAATGCGGGCTAGCGCCGGGACGCCCGCATGTCTCTCTCTTGTATCTATCACCAAACCGCTATTACTCCTGCCGCGACAGGACCCCTCCTGTGTGCACACCTTCAGTCGGTCTATTCGACTCAATCCGGTAAATCAAATTTTGGTTCAGCACCGAATCGTTTTCGATTCACGTGGACCACTTTCCATCCTCCTGGAGCAGCTTGCCCACAGGCGCAATTCTTGGAAAAACCGCAGACTGCGACCAAGCACAAGTGCATTTTAGACTAGGCATGCGGCTTGCGGGCTACTCGCTCACCCGTAGTATTCATGACTGCCGTCGCGAGGCGTTCGAGACCGAAGCCCGCAGGGCAAGAAGACGGACGATGTAGCAGGTATTCATGAATAGTCCGGGTGAGTGGACTCAGTATGCCGCAGGCAGGCATGAAATTTATCGCACAACCCCCCTTGACATTTTCTGATCTATGCTGAGATACATTTGCGCGCTACGTTAAGCAACGAGCGCACGCAAACCCATAAAAAGTATCTTAGCAAAAAGGAGCTTTACACATGGCCGATAACTTCTGGATGAGATGTGGTCTGCTTATTTGCGGCGTGGCGCTTACTGCGACGGTGTCAGCCTATGCGGAGCCGGTCAAGCCAACTGGGCAGTCCGGACACTCATTGGCAATCAGCGGCAAGGTAATTATGGGGCCAAATCTGGCCGGAAAAGGGTCGGCGACGGACACGTTGTTTGTGTTTGCGCGCGAGACGAGCGGCCCACCGATGCCCGTTGCTATCGTGCGGGCAACAAAGAAGGATCTGCCCTTCACGTTCCGGCTCGATGACTCGACCAGCATGATGCCATCAAGAAAACTCTCCGACGTAGAAACTGTAGTAATTGTGGCTCGTCTGTCGAAGTCCGGTAAGGCCATGCCGGAGAGTGGAGACCTTGAGGGAATGAGTCAGCCGGTCAAGCCTGGAGTGGAAGGAATCACCATCGTCATCGATCGCGAAAGACCATAGCGCTGGGAAGCCCACATCGTTCGCTCTTTTATCATTTCGCATTACGCTGAACGAGCTCCTGTCGTTGTTTTGCACAGAGTCATTAGGGCATTCAAATTGCAGTGGATTGCAGTAGTAATTGCAGTGGTATTGCAGTAGTAATGATTATACATTTTTTTATAAATCCCTCATAAATCCCATTGACATCTGATCTATGCTGAGATACATATGCGCGCACATGAATATAGAAATAACCAGTCTATCTAAAAAAATAGTGTTCTGACTAAGTTGTATCGCATTTAACAAAGGGGTAGTACACATGGCCGACAAATTCTGGGTGAGATGCGGATTGCTTGTGTGCAGCGTGTTGCTTGCGGGAACGGCGCAGGCGGACTTTCCCACCGTCCCGAAGGAAACCTTCGAGGCGTTGAAGCTCGATCGGTCAGCCGGCCCTAAGGAGTTGCACGAGGCATTGGTAAAACGCTACCTGGATCCAGCTCAAGGCTTTGGAAAAGGGAAGTACGGGGAGTACTGGAAGCCAATTCCGATGAGCCAGTACTTCGATCCCGGCTCGTTCTATAAGTCGCCGAAATCGGTCAAGGAGATCGCGACGCGCGAACAATGTGTCAAGTGCCATACCGATGAGTCACCAGGCTGGGTGCAAGACTGGAAAAGAAGTACGCACGCCAATCTAGACAAGGTCCGCAAGCTCACCCCGAAGGATGGCACCTATTACAAGAAGGCGAAGTTGGAAGCGATCGAGACAAACCTCCGTTCGCTCGGCAGGCTCGGCGCAAAAGAGCAGCTGAAAGAGGTCGGTTGCATCGATTGCCACTATGACATCAATACGACGAAGAAAGCGGACCATACGAAGGACCTCCGGATGGCCACGGCCGATACGTGCGGGACTTGCCACCTGCAGGAGTTTGCCGAACGGGAGTCCGAGCGCGACACGATTACGTGGCCGAAGGACCAGTGGCCCAAAGGCCGTCCTTCACATGCGCTGGACTATAAAGCCAACGTCGAGGTGGAAGTATACGCCGGGATGTCACAACGAGAAATCGCCGATGGCTGCACCGGATGCCACATCAATCAGAACAAGTGCGACACCTGCCACGCGCGGCACGAATTCTCGGCGTCCGAAGCGCGCAAGTCCGAGGCCTGTGGCACCTGCCACAACGGAGCCGACCACAATAATTGGGAAGCCTACAACCTTTCTAAACATGGTCTCAGGTATCAGCGTGAGAAGGGCAAGTTTGATTGGAACTTAGAAATGAAGGATGCCATCAAGAAAGGTGGCCAGAGTGTGCCGACGTGTCAGAGTTGCCACATGGAGTACCAGGGCAAGATCACGCACAACGTTGTCCGTAAGGTTCGCTGGGCGAACTATCCCTTCGTACCCGGCATCAGAGAAAACATCAAGACCGACTGGGGCGAAAAGCGCCTGGATGCATGGGTCAAGACCTGCACCACGTGCCACTCCGAGACCTATGCCCGCGCCTGGCTTGAGTTCATGGACCAGGGGACCTATTCAGGGCTTGATAAATACGATGAAGCGCACGATATAGTTCATAAACAGTACGAAGCTGGGCTCCTTACCGGTCAAAAGACTAATCGACCGGAACCTCCGAAACCGGTCCCCAACGGGTTCGAGCAGTTCTTCCAGATCTACTGGTCAAAGGGTAACAACCCTGCAGCGATAGAGCTCAAGCTCTTTGAAATGGCTGAGGACCATCTGGTACAGCTCCACGTGAGTCTCGCTCACCAGTATTGGGGCTACACCTATACTGTCGGCTGGGCGGCGATGAACAGGGCATATGTTGAAATCAATGACGAGGATACAAAGCTGAAGGAGAAGCTTGCGCTGCAGGAACGCGTAGCCAAGCTTGAAGGACACCGTGCGAGTCTTTTTGACTTCAACGGTGCCGGAGAGAAGGTTTCGCTCGGCAGTCTTGGCGGCGGCTTGCTGCTGACCGGCACGCTCGCACTCGCTGGATGGAGCAGACGCAAGAAGAACGGGCGGTGACAACAAGCTCGGCGCAGACGGTGGAAGGTGCGCTGACGCGATCAAGCAATAAGATCCTCCCGTCACTGGGAATTATTCTAGTGACGGGAGGTCTTTTTGTGCTTGGCTGGCTCGCATACCTAGGGCTCAAGCCGGAGCCCGCACCGTATCGTTACCAACTCATTGAGGAGGGAGGGGTTGGCAAGTTCACTAACTTGGGACTGGAAGCTTGGCCGGACCTCAAAATAGGCAAGTACGAGGTGCGAGTGGAGTCTGTGGACAAGCCCATCGCGGTGGTTTACCGTGCGATGGGCAATGACACTTTGCCCGTGCTACTCAGCTGGGAAAACCATATCAGTGAACCGGTAGGCTTCGTTGATAGCAATCTATCCGATCTGACCACGGTCTCGAGAGAGCTGGCCAAGCACGTGCCGAAAGGCGCTGTTGTTATTGCTTGGTGGGACACCTCACGCCAAGTGCGACTGTTCGCTGGTTGCGATACGCTGTTTACGTCCCATCTCGGCGAGCCTATAATCGCACCTTCACAATGGAAGGGGCGTAACAGCGCCATAAAAAAATACGAACAAGAGTTCTGGGGCGCTTCGCCTCAGGAGGGAGAGAGTCGCACATTCCAGCGTTTTGCTGACGCGTTAACAGCGGATTCTGAAAAAGGCACGGCGATACTGCGAGAATTGGCCGGTACGCGCGAAGCCTATGTGGTTGTCCATGTCTCAGACCTCTATAAATTGGGGCTGATGCGTCCTGAGCGGCTCGATATGGCGTTTAAGGACTTCCCCTTGACTGGCAACGTACACGGCTTAGCGGCGCAAGTGAAAGGCTGGATGACCAGCAAAGAGTACGAGTCGTACACGCTCCAATCTCTCTCGGAGAGAATGGTGCGCGCCTATTTCATCCGGGACAACAAGATCGGCAAGACACTCCTTTCTCAGATGCTGCCCTTCATGGACCGGACGCCTTTTGAGCTGCAAGCGTTGAAGCCTATTTATAATCATGGCGGCTATTGGGTGTACAAAATCCCGCCTGTGCAGCCCCTCAGTAATTGAATCATGAGGCGTTCGAGGTGGCTGTCCGGTCCTTGCAAATCTTTTCAACTGACGATAGAGTGAAGCCGTGAAAATACTCCACGGGTAGTTTTTCTTAGAAAGGAGACACTGTGAATCATCCCATGACATATGCACTCGCTGCAGTGGCGTTGTTCGCGGTCTTAGTGGGGAGCGCTGTCGCCGAAACCGCGTTCGAGGGGCGGAAGAAGTGCAGCAATTGCCACAAAAGTGAGTCAGACTCATGGATCAAGACCGCACACGCCAATGCGGTCGATTCGCTCAAGGCCAATAGGGACAAGAAGAAGAACGAAGCCATGGTCAAGGCAAAACTCGACCCTAAAAAGGACTACACCAAAGACAAGGACTGTATTGGTTGTCATGTGACGGGGTTCGGGTCAGAAGGCGGGTATGAAATTTCGGAGCCTGACAAGTTCTTGATAGGCGTAGGCTGCGAATCTTGTCATGGGGCGGGTCCGGACTATCGTAAGGTTCACCGTAAGGCAGGTGAGGCTTTTGAAAAGTCGAAAAAAGTTACACCGCGTGAGTCCCTCGTGGAGGCTGGACAAGAGTTTGAGTTCATTGAGAAGTGCAATGCTTGTCATTTGAATTACGAGGGTTCAGGATGGAAGGGGGTGAAGAAACCATACACCCCGTTTACCCCCAAGGTGGACAAGAAGTATGCATTCGATTTTGAGAAGTCTGTGCGTAACAACAAGGCCATGCATGAACACTTCAAACTTGCGGGCACGTTTGATGGTCCACCTATCCCGAAGTTTCATGAGGAGTTCCAAAAGGATGCTAAACCGGCCGAGATAGGCAAGGAGGAGTAATGACAGAGTGGGGTAGGGTATCGGTCGGTGCCCTGATTCTCGGTGCAGTTCTTGCCGTTGGATCGATTGTCGTGGTATTCGGCGGCGAAGCCGCCATATCCAGGACAGAGTTCTGCGTGAGCTGCCATTCAGAGACCTATCCGTATGAGGAACTGAAAAAATCCTCGCACTGGGGTGCGCTCGGCGCCGATCCAGGCTGTAAGGATTGCCACGTTCCCCAGGGCTTGGCAAACTTTCATCTGGCAATATGGACGCACGTGGTGGATGGAGTGCCGTTCCTGATAGATGAGTTCACCGTGGACTACTCTACGATCGAGAAATTCAACGAGCGACGGCCGGAGGCGGCCTATAGGGCGCGCATGAAGCTAAAGGGCTGGGATAGCATGACGTGCCGGGCTTGCCACAAGAATACCAAGCCGCCAGGTGCATCGGCTAAAGCCGCGCACCAGAAGATGCAGACGGAGGGTGCAACCTGTATCGATTGTCACCAGAACCTGGTGCACAAAAAAGTTCCCGAGCATGACCTCACTGCCAGTTTGGCGCAGGGCAAAATGGTGTTGAAGGAGAAAGAAAAAGAAAAAGACTGACCTGCATTGCCGCGCTTCTTCATCCGTAGCGGGAGACGCATAGCTAACTACAGCTCTCCCGCCGCCAGGCGTTTCCGAACAATTCAGTATTTTCTGCAATGCCGAGTGGCTGGTTCATGATCATCGAATCGCAGAGGGTTTTCTCCAAGTTCGCAGCGTGATTGTGGAATCTACATGAGGCATGAGTTGTCCGAAGCCTACCTCGTTCCTCCTGTTGAGCCGTCACCTCGTCGCTTGTTCAAAGCGGGTCTGCAACCGCATCCTAACGTTCTCGTGTATCGAGTAGGCAAGGACTGTGCTGAGCGCACGTGCCCTGCTTGTGCAGGTGTTAGCGATAGGCTCATGAGAGGCTGAAATTCAATGAGGTCGCAGTTGCTACGCCATTTCCCACAATTTAATGCTCATGCCACGTACGCCCATAGCAAACGGGATTACGTTATTGCGGCATTTACTTTTGTGTGTGTAGCGGTCTGTATGCTGTGTGAAACAAGCGCGAATTTGCAAATACAATATGCCCTGGGGTTTATCGCACTGGCATGCCTCATTGGGTTTTTGCGCGGAGAAAATCGAGAAGTAAGAATGCAGGTTCTCGTTGCCGTCGCGTTTACCTCAATTGGCGAATACGTTGCGTCTGTCGGTATGGGTGGATACATCTATCGGTTTGAGAACGTACCGGCCTATGTGCCGTTTGGTCACGGAATGGTGTATTTAACCTCCATTGCATTGGCGCGGTCCGGGCTGTTTTTACGATACGCCATAACAATCGCTACGACTGTGGTATTGCTAGGCGGCGCATGGTCAATTTGGGGAATCAGCGGGTACGCAGACCCGGGCGATGCAGGGGGTGCCCTACTGTTTTGTGCATTTTTAATCTGTCTTTTTAGAGGCCGCTCACCACTGGTGTATCTCGCGGCCTTCTTTATTACCACATGGCTGGAGATACTCGGCACTGCGGCTGGAGCCTGGAGATGGGCGGATGTAGATCCTGTGTTTGGATTGACTCAGGGAAACCCGCCAAGTGGTGTTGCAGTCTGGTATTGCCTGGTTGATGCAGTCGCTCTCACCGGGGGGCCGCTATTATCGATTGGCTTGAAAAACGTCAGTGAGTGGTATCACTCTGGGGTCTCCCTCCCCAGACCAGCGGAGAGAGTTTTAGCCCTTTTAGGTTTCCGGGAGCATGAGCGAAAAGATTTCCAAGCGCAGATACTTCTCACCTCACAGGCTATCAGCACGTCGTTGAAGAATCCAGAACTTGCTGTTGAGCCCATCGACGAAACCTAATTCCAGTCTTAACGGCCCAACAATCCTTTGAGCAGGTCTCGGCCCTGTTGCTTTAAGTCTTCTGGCTTCGTCGTCCCTTTTAGCAGTCCCTCGACCGTTTCCTCAACTTTCTTCTGTGTCTGTTCCTGAACTTTCCCTGTTAGGCCCTTCATATCTAACCCATACGATGGCGCCTGTACTGTTCCAGTAATCATCAGGGGAAGACTCAAGCGGCCTTCTTTCATTGCGAACTTGGCGGCAGGTGATGAATGCGCAATTTTTTGGCTTATGTCCTGCGACAGGTGGAGGTTCACGATGAGGTTCAGTGTCTGATCGAATCCGATGGTGCCGCCTCCTGTGGCCTGGAAGTCGTAGCTATCCATCAAGAGCCGTTGGACATAGATTGTCCCGTGCTTGATAGCGAGATCGGTCTCGATCGTGGAAAAAGCTGTTGCCTTGGCGTTCTCCAGCGAGATGCCGGCGACTTTGAGGATGGAGGCGGCTTCTTGAAGGAGATTCACACCTTCGATCTCGCCGTCTTTCACAGCCATGTGCCCCGTACCTTCCAAGGATTTTGTGAGGTCAGGCATGGATAATCCACGGCCTTGCGCGCTGAGGTTGGCTCCTGCCGTTCCGCTGATCGATACCTGGGTGATTGCCAGGGCATGGAGGGCTGGACCTAGTTGCATCCCTTGAATCGTTATGTTGCTAGTGAACGGTGGTGCTTCGGTACCTGACGTGGCCTTTCCTTGTGCCGTCACCTGACCATCAAAGAGCTGAAAGGAGAAGTTCTGTAACAGCACGTCCTGGCCTTGTACTTCAGCCGCAATCTGGAGATTTTTCACATCGACGGGTTTCTGTAATGGTTGCGCGACCGGCAGATTGGCCGAATTGATGACCGGCGCACTGATGTTCAGGCTGGCATTTTGCCCGACCGTTTTTCCGGTGATGGTCAAATCGGTTTTTCCTAAAGCGAGTTGAAAATTGATTACATCAATGTCCGTAGATTCTTTCAATGGGCCAAAGATACCGTCGAGCCTCACCGGTAGAATAAACGGTTGGACGAGCATTTCAACGTGGAGTCTCGGAGATTGACCGAGCTGAACGGATTGGAGGAGGAGCTCTATATCCTGCAAGATATACTCGGTCGGCTCAGGAGCAGATAGATCCCGATATGTGAGTTTCCCTTCCGCGATGGAGACTTGATCCACGGCCAGCAGTGCCAGGATTTTGAGCGGACCTTCGGTCGATGGAATGGGCGCCCGCGATGGAGTCTTAGGCAGCGCAACCCCTGTACGACCGATGGTCGAGACGTTCAGGACACCGTTCTTGTTCTTGATGACCGTAATAACTGGATTGCGGAGTGTGATGTCTTCTACCTCCACCTTGCCGCTAAGCAATGGCATGAGTTTGACCCCGATGTCCAGCGACGTGAGAGAGGTAAAGGGGCTTGAGCCGAAAGCCGGGTCGTCCAACACTACAAACCCATCCACTCGGGCACCGATCCGCGGCCAGATAGTCAGCCGGATGCCTTGCAGCTGAACCTTGCGGTTGAGCGCGTCCTCGATGAGCGGCTTGTATTGGTCTTGATACGTGTTGAGATCAATCAGGAAGGGAAGCGCCAGGATTCCTCCGACCACCAGGACTACCACAAGAAGCAGGCCTATAACGATTTTCATCAGCGCACCTCTATACGGACCTTTGTCAGTATATAGGAAAGGGCTTAATCACGGTCAATATGAGTCTGTTAGTCTCTGGAAAACGAAGGGAGATAGGGGACTAATCCGGTGTCTTGTGGGGTTGGTCGCGTGGGCAGGGTGCCTGGTGACTCAGACAGGCGGGGAGTGCCGTGAGTTCTTGATCAAACAGCGGGTGCTTGCCCTGATATGAGCCACTTAGCGTGGTGCAGAGGTGAGAGGGGATTGGCCAGGGTAGGATGCTGCAGACCGACGACCGCAATCGCGTGACCGATCTCCCCGACTATGCACGGATTGGATTTGGATTGCATTAGGAATCGAGCAGCAATGTGGGCTGGTGTTGCACTCGGAGTTAGAATTCAAGGAATGCGTAAGGATCCTGCACTGGATTGATCGTGACACCGCTCGGTTGCACCATCGGGTGCTATCAAGCAGCACCCGATGATGGAAGTTGTGTTCAGCATGATAGGGGGATATGGGGGAGGTTTCGTCGGTCGGTCTAGATGGAAGCAGGGCGCGTGACGATCGATACTTCACTTGAACAGGCGCTTTCTAGACCGTTATAGGCGCTAACAGAAAAATAGTAGCGGGTATCAGGGTCAAGGTTCGTAACCATGACTGACGGAGACTCAACGAATAAGGAGCTTTCGTAGGAGCAGCTTCCCGATCGACCTGGTGATTGTCGGCCATAATAGACGAAATAGCCATCGACTGAGTGGCCTTGAACCGGATGCCATGTGAGAGATGCGGTAGCTCCTACTGGTGCAGCCGATACTTCGTTGCCGGGCCCTCCCTCTCCTCCTCCGCATCCGGTCAGAAAAGGCATGATCGAAAGAAGAATGCCCGTCACGATGGCGGCCAGGTGTAGCGGCATGCGAGCAGTCTTTGTGACTCCCGTCCGCGGTAAGAACCATTGTTGCTTGGTCAAATCCCTCATGTGCAGCTCCAGAGGAGTGGGAATCGTTGCTTTGATTTAGGTTCGGTCTACTTCGTGCGTGGTGCTGGTCAAGAAGAAGAGCTCAATGGAGCAGGAGCAAAGCGTATGCCACAGTTGCTCGTTGTAGCCATTCGATTAATCCATATAATTAACTGATTGGTGGGTGATTGAACGTATTGGGATGAAGAATTTGAAGGGGAAAACATACAGATACTGTCCCGGTGGAACAGCGTAGCCTCATTCCCTTCCCTGCTCGTCCTGCTTGCGTTATTCATGAGTGCGCCTGCCGCAATTGCCGATCCGTTGCTACAACAGCCTTCATTCAGCGGGCTCGCGACCGGCCCAGCGATTTTGCGGCAACCGTCATATATTATGCGGGCTAGGTTATGGGTCCTATCAATGGGTATGAAGATCGGATCGCGGCTGTGCTATGGACGGGTTTGGTTCAGACAATGGAAGAAGGAAGGGGTCAGAATCACAAGTAACACGATGTGGGTCCAGAGTTTATAGCGGGAGGAGAGAGGGTGGGACTGTTGTGTACTTGAGTCTGCGAGCTGATGGTCAGACCGAGAGGTTTTGCATGACTCGCGGGCATTTTTTGCCGGTATGGTCTTCATCTCTCTTCCCTCGCGGACGGTCCTATCTCGAAAAAATCGAAATAGTAAGTAGGCATTGACCATCATCATGATCGTGAGGATGCCGTACGTGGTGAATGCGGTGGCCAGGTCTAATTCGATGAGTATTCTGGACAATCCGAACGCGACGATCAAGGCGTCGAAAGCCATGCCGATTCGTCTGATACCGGCAGCCTGGAGCAGAATCAACGGCAACAGCATGACGTAGGTCACAAACTTGACCCACGACGGATGAACGAGGGAAAGCACATAGCTGCCGATTCCAACGCCGATCAGGAGGCCGATCAGGATGGGCGTCACGCGCCATCAAATGTTCGGGATGCTCTTGGGGTTGATGAAGAAGACGTACCCATTGATCACCAATTCCACGAGCACTAACGCCGGATTCAAAATACGATTGGTGTAAAAGGGCAGCGCGACAGGACCGTAATCGATGAAAGTCGTACCCCAATGCGCCGTTGACGGTGGCTGCCACGAATGTAATCAGCACAAGCACGACTTGATCCACGATCATCCTTTACGATGCCCGGAGACGAAGTCGTTGAGCGTGTAGTGGTCCAGGATGCCGGCAATGGCATCACGCACCGAACCCATCACATGTTGCACCGGACATTGAGCGTGCTCGGCATAGGGGCAGTCCGCACATTTCTGATAGGCAGTCTTACTCACGCATCCGATGGGAGCGAGGGGGCCATCCAAAATGCGAATCACTTGGCCGAGCGTAATCTCTTCTGGAGACTTAATGAGCGTGTAACCGCCTTTCATCCCTCGACGACTTGAGAGAATGCCGGCTCGTTTCAGTGCCAAAAGGATCTGTTCAAGAAATTCGATCGGGATATGTTGGCGGGTCGCGATCTGGTGGCGCTGTAGTGTCCCCTTCCCATGCACGAGGGTGAGCTCATGTAGTGCGCGAAGTCCGTACTCGCTTTTTTTCGAAATTTTCATAGGAGGGCCTATTTATTTCCAAGTGAGTTAGTCAAGATTTTCGACAATAGAGTACCGTACCTGATCCCGTCAAGAGTCGCTCTCAAAAAATTGAGTGGAGTAATTGAAGGGGATCTAATTCTAAAAGTCCATTCATGCTACCGAGACATCGTGCTGCAACTCCTTGATCCTAGAGGGGTTGTGCCTTGACAGGCTCTGCAAGTTCCTGTTAGCTTTTCCGTTCATTTCAAGGCGTCTCGTGCGAGAATTCAGACCTCCGTAACGACGACTGGACTGTTCGTGACCTTCCAAGACCTCATTCTCACGTTGCATCACTACTGGGCCGAGCAAGGCTGTGTCATTCATCAACCCTATGATCTGGAAATGGGGGCAGGCACCTTTCACCCAGCCACGTTTCTCAGGTCCCTTGGTCCGGAACCCTGGCGGGCCGCCTATCCGCAACCATGCCGACGTCCTACGGATGGACGATATGGCGAGAATCCGAACCGCATGCAGCACTACTATCAATATCAGGTCGTGCTGAAGCCGGCGCCGGATAATATTCAAGCGTTGTATTTGGAAAGTCTGGCTCAACTGGGGATTAACCCGAAACAGCACGACATTCGGTTCATCCAAGACGACTGGGAATCTCCCACGCTGGGCGCCTGGGGCCTGGGCTGGGAAGTGCGTCTCGACGGGATGGAAATCACCCAGTTCACGTACTTCCAGGAAATCGGTGGGATCGAGCTCAATCCCATTACCGTCGAACTCACATATGGGACTGAACGCATTGCGATGTATCTGCAACAGGTAAATAGCGTGTTCGATCTCACCTGGAACGATTCAGTCACGTATGGAGATATCCACCACGAAACCGAAATTCAATTCTCCACGTATAATTTCGAAGAAAGCGATGTGGCGATGCTCATGGCCACGTTTCAATCGTTCGAAGGGGAATGCAAGCGGCTGCTGGCGAATCGAGACAAGCGGTTGACGCTCCCGGCCTACGAATTCTGTATCAAGTCATCGCACCTCTTCAATCTGCTCGATGCCCGCGGGGCGATCAGTGTGGCGGAGCGGACGGGCTATATCGCCAGGGTCCGCGCCCTTGCCCGTCAATGTGCCGAGCGCTACATTGAAGACCGGGCGGCAATGGGACATCCGCTCATCGAACGCGAGAAATCCACGAGAGGGTTTCGACCGAAAGTCGGGTCCGGCCGTACGACAGCTCGCTCATGAAAAAGACGACAACGAAGATGGCTCAAGCTAAGGCCCATTCGTCGGGCACGGCTGAGCTGTTGCTCGAAATCGGTGTCGAGGAGTTGCCGTACCAATTTATCGCTCCTGCTCTCTCCTCACTGAAAACAAAGGCTGAAATGGCCTTTGGTTACCACAGCCTTTCATCCGGTTCCATCAACGCGTATGGAACACCACGACGGCTTGTGTTGGTAGTTGAGCACCTCGCAATTCACCAAACAGCTTGTACCAATGAAGCCATGGGGCCGTCGAAGTCCGTCGCATTCGATCAGGCCGGCCAGCCGACCAAAGCCGCGATCGGTTTCGCGAGGGGTCAAGGCGTGCCGGTCGAAAGTCTCCGCGTGAGGCAAACTCCGAGAGGCGAATATCTGTTTGCAGTTAAAGAGGATGTGGGACGCCCGACCAAGACAGTCCTGCTCGAAATTCTGCCGCAGATCATCGGCGAACTGTCTTTTCCCAAAGCGATGAAATGGAATGAAGCGGGCATGCGGTTCGCCCGACCAGTCCGCTGGCTCGTTGCGTTGTATGGAGGGGCCGTCTTGCCGATTGAAGTCGGGGGTATCAAGGCGGGCAACAAAACTTACGGCCATCGCGTGATGGGGAACGGCAAGGCCATCACGGTTTCGGATCAGTCGGCCTATTGCAGATTGTTGAAACGTCAGGGTGTGTTGCCGGGTCAGGAAGAGCGTCGTATCACGATCCGTGAACAGCTGGAGAAGATCTGCAAAGACGCAGGGCTCGAGCTCAATGCCGACGAGGACTTGCTGGAACAGGCGGTGTTCACGACGGAATGGCCCTGTGTCATCCTCGGAAGTTTCAAGCTGGAGTATCTCGCTGTGCCGTCAGAGGTCTTGATCACCTCGATGAAAGAGCATCAAGGGTTCTTCTCACTGCGCGATAAGAAAACCGGATCGCTTGCCGCGCATTTCATCGCGGTCGCGAACAACGAATGCAAGGATATGTCGTTGATTCGTGAAGGTAACGAGCGGGTGTTGGCGGCCCGTCTAGCCGACGCCACATTTTTCTTCGACGAAGATCGAAAGGTCAGACTCGAAGACCGCGTCAAGAAGCTTGCAGGCGTGACGTTCCATCAAAAACTTGGGACGATGGCGCAGAAACAGGAGCGGCTTGAAAAACTAGTCACCATCATCGCGCCCCTTCTCAATCCCGGTGCAGAAAACTATAAGACTATCAACCAATGTCGTAGGGCTGCAAACCTGTGCAAAGCGGATCTCCTCACTGGCATGGTAGGAGAATTTCCGGAGTTGCAGGGGATTATGGGGGGCGAATATGCCGCGCACGACAAAGAGCCGGAGGCCGTGAGCCTTGCAATCAAGGAACAGTATCTCCCACGCTCGATCGATGGGATATTACCTAAGACGGTAGTCGGTCAGGCTCTATCGTTGGCCGACCGGCTGGACGCCCTCGCGGCATTTTTTCATGTTGGGCTTGTGCCGACGGGGTCCGAAGATCCCTTTGCGCTTCGCCGGCATGCGACGGCGATTGTCAGAATTATTCTTGAAAGCGGTCTCAGATTGGATTTGGGAGAATGTATTCGTCATGCAAGAATGATCGTGATCGATGATGGATTCAAGGGAGCGGCAGGTTCTGAACAAGAAGGAAGCCGCCGTATTGTCGAATTCATATTTGAGCGGGTTCGTCATTATGGCAGGATCGTCCACGCGTTGCGAGATGATGTAATCGAGGCGGTGCTCAAGCAGGCTCACGACAAGGCGTTGGACCTTGTGGATCTTGTTCTGAGAATGAAGGCACTTCAAACCGTGACAACCAAGCCGGAATTTGATCCGTTGATCGTGGGGTTCAAACGGGCCCATCGCTTGGTTGAAGTAGAAAAGAAGACGAAGACATGGATACATAAGCCGGTTGATCCCGCTATCTTCAAAGATCCTGCAGAGACCGAGTTACATCGGCAGACAGAGAAATGTCGCATGGATTTCAATCATCAGTTGGAACAGGGGCAGTATCAAAAGGCGCTTGATGCGTTGGTTCGGATGAAACCTGCCATCGATACCTTCTTCGATGCAGTCATGGTCAATACCGATGTGCCCGCTATCCGAAGCAACCGACTTTCACTACTCCAGGAAGTGGATGACTTCTTCAACTCGTTCGCGGACTTTTCGCAGATTGTGGTACAAGGGAGTTAGACAGGATATGTAGCCATGGCACAACATCCCTCCATGGATGTCGAGACCACAGTGACTGGTGATGCGGAGGCACGCAAGGCGCTGGTTCGACGATTCGCCAAGCTGGTGTCTCTTGGTTTGATCATTATCTGTAACGCGATCGTACTGGTCGGATTATGGGCCAGCGGGATCAACCTCGATGAACTGGTGGCGACCCCCGATGTATTCAACTCCAAGCACGATATTTGTCTCCGGCTCGCCTGGCAGCCCGTCGCGGGAACGGCAGA
>Ga0187893_10003949_pt1 | contig 29047 bp, 25 predicted proteins | sample MA1701074metaG_FD_139574 | JGI IMG/M metagenome (GOLD analysis project Ga0187893, IMG submission 139574) | White microbial mat communities from a basaltic lava cave in the Kipuka Kanohina Cave System on the Island of Hawaii, USA - MA170107-4 metaG ...
GCTGGCGCCCTTGGTGGTGCTGGCGCCCTTGGTGGTGCTGGCGCCCTTGGTGGTGCTGGCGCCCTTGGTGGTGCTGGCGCCCTTGGTGGTGCTGGCGCCCTTGGCGGTGGTCGTCGGCGCACCCTCGGCCAGGTTGTAGAGGAACCGAGAGGGGCGGCGTGACTGCTGCCTACCGGATGTCCAGGGCCGGCTCCGGGCCCAGGACAGCCAGAGGTCCCGCCGAGCGCGCGTGATCCCTACGTAGAGCAGCCTTCGCTCCTCCTCCACCTCGGCGTCAGTCTTGGCGTAGGAGATGGGGAGGAGGCCTTCCTCCAACGCGACGAGGAACATCACGTCGAACTCGGTTCCCTTCGCTCGGTGCAGCGTCATGAGCGTCACCGATCCGCTCTCCGCCGTCGACTGATGCGTGGCCGCCGCTCGCTCACGCAGCCCTGCTACCAGCTCGGGTAGCGTGATCGCCGGCGACTCGTCGACAAGACCCGCTGCGATGGTGAACAGCTCGCTGATGTTCCGCCAGCGCTCACGCGCCGCCTCGCCCGCCGGCTCGCGGCGTGGGTGCCACGAGAACCGCTCTCGTAGCACCTGCTCGACGTCTCGATCCGCACGGTGCGGCGTCGCCAACGACTTGTCGACCGGCGTCGGGCGCTCGGCCGCGACGGCGAGCGCACGCAATGCCTGGCGGATCTCCGGCCGGTCGAAGAAGCTGTCGACACCGCGCAGCGCGTACGGGATGCCAGCGGCTCGCAGGGCTGCCTCGAACGGCTCGGACTGCGCGTTGATGCGATAGCAGATCGCGATCTCACCTGGCGGGGTGCCCTCTTCGATCAGCGCGGCGACCCGCGCGACCACGGCGCGGACCTCGCCTTCGCTGTCGGCGAACTCACGGAAGGAGGGCGGGGCGCCGTCTGATCCCTCCCGTGCCACTAGCCGCTTGCGCTTGCCCGCGGCCTTCGTCCACAGCACCTCGTTGGCCAGGTGCAGGATCTGGGGAGTCGACCGGTAGCTCTGGGTCAACGTCACCACCTTGGCTCCAGGGTAGTGCCGCCGGAACTCGGTGAGGTAGCTGGACGACGCGCCGGTGAACGAGAAGATCGTCTGGTCGTCGTCGCCGACCACGCACAGCTCCTCCGAGTCCCCCAGCCATCCCCGCAGCAACGCCCACTGGGCGGGGTTGACGTCCTGGAACTCGTCGACGGTGAAGAACCGGTAGCGCTCCCGCACCTCGGCGGCCACCTCGGGGCGGTCTTCGAGCAGCGCCGCCATCCTCAACAGCATGTCCTCGTAGTCGATCGCCCCCGCCGCGGTCTTGTCCGCCTCGTAGCGCTCGTACACCTGGACCATGATGTCGGCGGCAACCGGAGCTTGGCGATCGCGCGCGCGGGTCGCATACGCGGTCGGGTCCAAGCGCCGTGCCTTCGCCCACTCGATCTCGCTCGCGAGGTCGCGGGCCTCACACCCCAGCCGTCTTGCTGCCCGTACCAGCAACCCGATCTTTGAGGTAAGCACCTCGGGCACCGCGCCGCCCTCCACACGGGGCCAAAACCACCGTAACTGTGCCCATGCGGCGGAATGGAAGGTCGCGGCTCGGATCGGGGCGCCGATCCCCAACCCTCCTAGTCGCGCGCGGAGCTCCGCCGCCGCGCGCTCCGTGAACGTAACGGCCAGGATTTGGTCCGTTCGGGCTAGTCCTGTCGCGACTTGATACGCGATGCGATGCGTGATCGTTCTGGTCTTCCCAGTCCCCGCGCCAGCAAGAATGCACACCGGGCCGCGCGCCGCGCACGTCGCCGCGCGTTGGGCAGGGTTCAAATCGGCCAAAAGGGCTGTGGTGGCGTCTTCCATCCGAAGCAGGCTACCGAAGACACGGGGCCGATCGAGGGTGTGCGCTTGACGGCGACGTGTGCAAATCCGATCAATCGGGAATGCCTGCTATCTCCGATCGGAAATGGATCTGGATCCGGAGCCCCGCTGATTGACCAACTGAGAAGGAGAAGACATGCCAGTGCTGAGGGTCCTTGGGGCCGCGCTGACCGCGGTTTTCGTGTCGACCGTGCCTGCCATGGCTCAGGTCGGCCCGATCCCCGTGCAACCCTGTGAGTCCCAAGACAGCGCCCCTCCTGGCGGCGCGACCACGACTGACGACGCTGGCGCTGACGGAGCGGCCTCTGAGACGAGCATCCCTGAAGGCGCGACCACGACTGACGACGTTACCTCTACCGATGAGAACACGATGATTCCCCCTGACGCCCTCGTGTTCGACGAGCAGCTCGGCGGGATGCGCCCTGTCGACTGCGAAGTTGCGCCTTCGGTTCCGCCGACTGGCACGCCGCTCGACACACCCCTCGGTGCCATCCAAGACAGTGCCGATCAGCTCGTCGAGCTGCTCGCCATCATCTAGAGCCTGTTCCATCGCACCGCGACAGGGCGAAGGACGCCGCGCGCGGCGCCCTTCGCCCTGTCGCCCTTCTTGCTGGGATCACCTCTGGTCGAGCAGGGTCCTGAGGTCATCTGGGCTCGTCACCGGCCGCTCGCAGGCGAAGTGCCGGCACACATACGCGGCCGGCTTGCCGTCGACCAGGCCACGGCCAGCGAGCAGGGGAACCGATTCGCCGCCCGGTGGGCCGACGGCGAGAACCGCTGCCGGGCGCCATTGCGCCCGCACCACACGGACGAGCTGCTCCGTAGCGGGGTCGTCGTGGGTGCCGACCACCGCGACCTCTTGGGGACCGCCCAGCAGGCGCTCCGCGCCGCGCAAGAGCTCACCGTACCCGGTCGGCGCCTGCTCGGCGCGTGAGGCGAACACGCCGAGGGTCCGCTCGGCCCTCTCGGCGTATTCGGGCTCTCCGGTAAGCCCCGCGAGGCGCAGGTGGGCGTCGACCATGACGCTCGCGCCGGAGGGCGTCGCGTTGTCCCACAGATCCCGTGGCCGTGTGAGCAGCGCCTCGGCGTCGTCGGCGGTCGTGTAGTAGGCGCCGGCGCCGTCACCGAAGCGCGAGTGCGCGCCCGACGCCAGCTCGCGCGCCCACCGGAGCCACTCGGGATCGGGATCCGCCTCGAAGAGCACGAGCAACGCCTGAGAGAGATACGCGACATCCTCCAGGAAGGCGGGTACCGCGGCCCCATGACCCTCTTTCCACGTATGGGCGAGCCGCCCGTTGACCACGAGGCGGTCGGCGAGGAACCGGGCGCACGCGCGCGCCGCCTCCACATACGCGCTGACTCCCAGGACGGCGCCGGTCTCGGCGAGCGCTCCGAGCACGAGCGCGTTCCACGAGGTCAACACCTTGTCGTCCAAACTGGGTGGGACGCGCGCGGACCGACGGGTATACAGCGCCTCACGGACGCTCCCGAGGCTGGCCGGAGAGGGCTCGGGCTCGTCTCCCCCGGCGGGCCGGTGGAGGATGTTCGTGCGCGCGGGGGCGTGGCCGTGGGGATCGTGCCAGTTGCCTTCGTCGACGACCCCGAAGAAGCGCCTCCACCGAGCCGGCTCCTCACCGATCTCCCGCACGACCTCGTCGAACTCTTCCGCCGCCCAGACGAAGTACTTCCCCTCGACACCCTCGGAGTCGGCATCGGTGGCCGAGTAGAAGCCCCCCTCGCCGTGCCGCATCTCACGTAAGAGGTAGTCGGCGGTCTCGACCGCGACGCGGCGGAACAGATCTCGGGACGTGACCTGGTACGCGTGGAGGTATGCGCGCATCAGCAGCGCGTTGTCGTACAGCATCTTCTCGAAGTGGGGGACCAGCCACCGGTCGTCGACCGAGTACCGGGCGAAGCCGCCGCCGATCTGGTCGTAGATGCCGCCACGCGCCATCGCCTCCAGCGTGTGCGTGGCCGCGCGCTCGGCGGCGTCGTCGCCGGTCCTGAGGTAGTGGGCGAGAAGGAAGTCGATGGTCATGGCCTGGGGGAACTTCGGGGCCTGCCCGAACCCGCCAAGCCTGGAGTCCCACGCCCGCACGCACAAGGCGGCCGCCCGATCGGAGAGCTCCGGATCGAAGGCGCCGTCGCCCTCGAGGGTTTGACCGCGCTGGAGATAGGTGGCCAAGCGCTGGCCCGCGTCGATGACGTTGTACCGCTGGTGGCTCCACGCGTCCCACACGCCCTCGAGCACCTTGGTGAAGCCCGGCATCCCGTGGCGGGACTCCTTCGGCCAGTAGGTACCGCCATAGAACGGAACGGCGTCCGGGGTGAGGAACACGCTCATCGGCCAGCCACCCTGGCCCGACAGTGCCTGGACCGCGCTCATGTACACGCTGTCGATGTCCGGTCGCTCCTCGCGGTCCACCTTGATGGACACGAACCGCTCGTTGAGGAGCCGCGCGACCTCCTCGTCCTCGAACGACTCATGCGCCATCACATGGCACCAATGGCACGACGAGTACCCCACCGAGAGGAACACCGGTCGGTCGGTGGCCTTCGCGCGCTCGAAGGCCTCGGGCCCCCACTCGAACCAATCGACCGGGTTGTCCGAATGCTGCCGTAGGTAGGGGCTCGACGCGTACTGAAGGCGGTTCGGCATGTGAGAAAGCCCTTGCGTTTTACGAACTAACGTTCGAGAATGGGGGGTCTATGACGTCGATCCGTGATCTGCAGCGGGGGCCGAACGCGCCCCCAGCTGCTGCCCCGCCGACCCTACCTCTCCAGATCGAACGAGTCCGGACCTTCGAGACCCCAGAGTTCTCCGGCATGCGCTTCCTGGAGGTCGAGGCCAAGTCCGCCTTGAACCGCGTCCGCGGCATGCCCTTCCCCTGGAGCATCAACCCCTATAGGGGTTGCTCCCATGCATGTGCGTACTGCGCCCGAGGCGAGACGCCGATCCTCATGGCCGACGGCCGCACCAAGCCGCTCGCGGACCTGCGCAAGGGCGACGCGATCTACGGAACGGTCCAGGAGGGCTCGTACCGCAGGTACGTGACCACGGAGGTGCTCGACCACTGGTCGGTGACCAAGCCCGCCTACCGGGTCACCTTGGAAGACGGCACCGAGCTCGTCACCAGCGGCGACCACCGGTTCCTGACCGACCGTGGGTGGAAGCACGTCACTGGCGCGGAGCAAGGCCGGTTACGCCGGCCGCACCTGACGCTGAACAACCAGCTGATGGGGACCGGCCGGTTCGCGGCGTCCCCCCGCGACACCGACGGCTATCGCCGGGGCTATCTCTGCGGGATGATCCGTGGTGCCGGACATCTCGGGTCGCACGCGTACGTCCGTTCCTCCGGCAGGGCGGGGGTCGTGCATCAGTTCCGCCTCGCGTTAGCCGACCGACAGGCGCTAGGGCGCACCTACCGCTACCTGAGCGGCAACGGGATCGCGACCCAAGAGTTCGTGTTCCAATGCGCGGTCGAGGGCCGGCGGGAGATGAGCGCGATCCGCACCGCTACGCGAACAAACGTTGAGGCCATCGGCGACCTGATCTCATGGCCGCGCGTTCCTTCGTCCGACTGGTGTAAGGGCTTCCTCGCCGGCATCTTCGACGCGGAGGGCAGCTACAGCAGGGGAATCCTCCGGATCTTCAACAAGGATCGCGTGATCATCGAGCAGATCACGTCCTGCCTGCGGAGGTTCGGCTTCGATTCCGTTCTGGAGTCCCGGCAGAGCGGCTGTACGGTCGCGCGCCTGCGGGGTGGGATCCGCGAGCATCTGCGGTTCTTCCACACCGTGGACCCGGCGATCACCGGGAAGCGGACCATCGAGGGGCGGGCGCTGAAGGGCGACACTCCGCTGAAGGTCGTCGCGATCGAGCCGCTCGGGCTGGACCTCCCCCTGTTCGACATCACCACCGGAACCGGTGACTTCATCGCCGACGGGGTCGTCAGCCACAACTGCTTTGCCCGGCCTACCCACTCGTACCTGAACCTGTCGCCTTTGGGGGACTTCGAGCGGACCAACGTGGTGAAGGTCAACGTCGCCGAGGTGCTGCGCCGTGAGCTGGCGCGCCCGTCGTGGAAGGGTGAGCAGGTCGCGATGGGGACGAACACCGACCCGTACCAGCGGTGCGAGGGGCGGTACCGGCTGATGCCCGGGATCATCGATGCGCTGGCCGAGGGGCTCACCCCGTTCTCGATCCTCACGAAAGGCACCTTGGTCACGCGTGACCTCGAGGCGTTACGGGCCGCCGCCGACCGCGTCTCGGTCTCTTGCGCCCTCACCATCGGGATGCTGGACCGTCGGCTATGGCGTGAGGCCGAGCCGGGGACGCCGTCGCCGCGGGCCCGGCTCGACGCGGTGGCCAAGCTGAACCGCGCGGGGATCCCGACCGGCGTGATGATCGCGCCGATCATGCCCGGGCTCAACGACGATCCGGACGCCCTCGACGCCGTGGTCGATGCGGCGGCCGCCGCGGGGGCGACGCACATCACCCCGATCGTGCTCCATCTCCGGCCTGGGGTGCGCGAGCTGTTCTGGCCGTGGCTCGAGCAGGCCCATCCAGAGCTCGTCGGCCGCTACCAGCAGCTCTACCGCGGGTCGAGCGCGACGGCCGGCTACCGCAAGGACGTGGAGGCGTTCGTCGCCGAGCACCGCCGGCTCGCGTGGGCTCGCCATGGCCGCCCCGACGGCCACCCAGCGGTACGGGCAGCCCCGCGGAGCCACACGCCAGCGAAGCCATCGCCGCAAGGTCAGCAGCTCCGCCTTCTCTGAGAATCTCTTGCGCTCCACCTGAGCTTCTGGCCGGCCGTAGGCAAGATCGCGATGTGGCCTTGCGGGCGCTGGCATGACCCTGCATCATCGGCAGTACTGACCGGCGGTAGGGATGGCGGGAATGACCAGCGTGCGGCGGATTGCTGCTATTTGGCGTGCAGGTCTTGCGTGCCTGTTTTGTGCAGGACGGAACGGTGGAGCGGTCGCCGTGGGGGTACCCGATGGGCGGTGACATCACTACGCCTGAGTTCGCTCGCGAGGATTGGGGTCGCTACCGGAACAAGCTCAAGGCGTGTTTGGCCGTGCTCAGAGAGATCGTAGAGAGCGGCAGGCTCGAGGGCGGCCGGCGCTTGGCGGGCGTCGAGATGGAGGCGTGCTTGGCCGACTACGACGGTGCCGTCCTGCCCATCAACGCCCAGATCCTTCAACAGCTGGAACCCGGGGCGTTCCAGCCTGAGCTCGCTCGGTTCACTATCGAGTTTACGCCCGCACCTCGAGAGCTGGCGGCGGACTACTTCGACTGGATCGAGCGCCAGTTGACCTGCGGCCTCAGCCAGACTCAGGCGGCGGCGGAGGCGCTCGGTGGGCAGGCGATCGTCATCGGAATCCTCCCGACCATCACCCGCCGGGACACGACCGAGGCGAATCTCTCCCCGCACCCCCGATACAAGGCGCTCAACGACAGCATCCTCGCGGCGCGAGGCGAGGACCTGCGCATCGAGATTGACGGCCAGGAGTCGTTGCGTGAGGTTGCCGGCTCGATCCTCTTCGAGGCCGCGTGTACGGCGTTGCATCTGCATCTACAGGTGGAGCCCAAGAACTCCGCGCAGTGCTGGAACGCCGCGCAGGCGGCATCCGCCCCGCTGATCGCGGTGGCGGCGAACTCACCCTTCTTCCTGCACCGGCAGCTACATCACGAGACTCGCGTGGAGCTGTTCCGGCAGGCGGTCGATACGCGTGCCGAGGAGTTCGTACACCAGGGCGTCCGTCCTCGCGTGTGGTTCGGTGAGACCTGGCTACGTGAGAGCGTCTTCGAGCTGTTCGAAGAGAACATACGGTTCTTCCCGCCGCTCCTCCCGATCTGTCACGACGAGGACCCGCAAGCCGTCCTGGACGCCGGAGGCGCTCCGTCGCTCAAGGAGCTCGCCCTCCATAACGGGACGATCTACCGGTGGAACCGTCCCGTCTACGAGGTCGTCGAGGGGCTGCCCCATTTCCGGATCGAGAACCGTGTCCTCCCCGCCGGCCCGACGGTCATCGACTCGGTCGCCAACCTCGCGCTCTACTGCGGGCTTCTCAACGCCCTCACGAACGCGCAGAGGCCGGTGTGGGAGGAGATGAGCTTCGACGCGGCCGCTGACAACTTCTTCACCGCGGCAAGGCACGGCCTGGAGGCGCGCCTCTACTGGCCGCGCGTGGGCGCGGGGATACCCGTCTCCGAGCTGCTGTTGCGCCACCTCATCCCCTTAGCCCGCGAGGGCCTGCGGGAATGGTCCATTGACGCGCGCGACGCCGACCGCTACCTCGACATCATCGAGGCCCGGTGCACGACCGGGCAAAACGGTGCAACCTGGCAGATCGCGACCCATGGTGCACTCGCCGATCAAGGGCTGAACAGAGCCGAGGCCGCGCGTGAGCTGACCCGCCGTTACGCCGCATACTCCCGGCGCGGCACGCCCGTGCACACCTGGCCAGTGCCCCAACTTCGCCTTCGGGGCAGGTAGCGCCTGGGATCCACATTGCGGGTGAGCGCTGCCGCCCGATTTACCCCTTTTCACTTTGGCTTATCGGTTTTCACTTTGCGGAAAACTGGGGTAGGCTTAAGGCGCTATGAGCGACTTCTATAGGCGACTCGAGGGGTATGAGGACGTCAAGCGTCTGCTGGACGCCTCTGACGAGCAGGTCTTGGCAAACCTGGGCAAGCCGACGCTCATCCGAATTCCAGGCACGGACGGTTCACCACGCGCGCGCTTCATCTCATGCCTGCTGCATGGGAATGAGGACTCTGGCTACCATGCGGTGCTCGAGCTCCTCCGGACGGACGCGCGCTATCCGTTTGACCTGTGGATCTTCATCGGCAACGTGGCGGCCGCCAGCCGGGATGGGTGGTTCGCTCACCGGTACCTGGACGGTGAGGAGGACTTCAACCGGGTCTGGGGGCGCGAGGATCCTACGACGCCGATGCGAGTGATCGCGGACGCGGTGGTCGCTGAGCTCGGCGCGGCCGATCTGGACGCCACCGTCGATCTCCACAACAACACCGGCGAGAACCCGTACTACGCGGTGCTGCCGAACCGTACCGACGCGGCGGTCGCGCTGGCGCTTACGTGCGTCGACAGGATCGTCGAGTGGCGGCTCCGGGCCTACTCGCTGATCGAGCAGTTCTCGTTACGCTGCCCGACAGTCGCGGTTGAGTGCGGACTTCCCCTCAGGCCACGCAACCACGCGTTCGCGCTGGGAGTCCTCCACCGATTCCTGGCGGCGCCTTCGTTTGAGCGGACCGAGGCCGTCCCGTTGGCGTTGCTCCGGCTCGCGTACCGTGTCTCGGTGCGCCCCGAGGTCGAGTTCACGTTCGACAGCGCGCTGGATAACGGCTATGAGCTCGCGCTGCGGCCTGGGCTGGACGGGCAGAACTTCGGCATGCTGCTCGCCGGCACCGAGCTGGGCAAGGTGCGGGAGGGGGCGCCCGTGCCCCTGGAAGCGCTCGATCTCAGCGGCCATGACGTGACCCAACGGCTCTTCGAGATCCGGCCGGGTGGTCGCCTCGTGATCCGCGAGGACGTCACCCCGGTGATGATGACCCGCAACGCGCTCCAAACCCGCCGCGACTGCCTCTTCTACGTCGGGCGCCACCTGGCCGTGTAGGCCGCAGTCGGCCATAAGGACTTAGTCCTCCAGGCCGGCGAACAGCGACGACTCTGGCGGGGTGGTGGCCACCCGGCTCCGTACGAGGATGAAGTCCTCGTACGGATAGATCCGCCTGACCATCTCGTCAGGCACCTTGAACCACAGCCCGGCGGGGTCGACCTGGGTCGCGTGGGCGACCAGCGCTTGCGTGCGCTGACCGATGAAGTCACCGACCTCGATGCTCGTGGTGGTCCGGTCGACGTCCTCGGGATCCCACCCGGCGAGCCAGTCCCCGTACGGGGATACAATCCCCTCCGCGACACAGGCGTCGTGCAGCGCCTGGACCCGCCTGCGGTTGAAGGCTCCCATGTAGTACAGCTTGCGGACCTGCCAGGGCGGGAGCGTCCCCGGTAGCCACGCGGGATCGGCCGCCGCCTCGACGGCCCGGACGCTGACGTCGTGGCAGCGGATGTGGTCGGGGTGTGGGTAACCCCCGTTCTCGGGATAGGTGGCGACGACGTCGGGTCGTTCACGGCGGATGATTGTGGCGAGCCGCTCCACGGGCTGCTCGATGGCGAGATTGAAGAAGCAGTCCGGTGGCAACGTGGAGCCGTCGCCATCGAAGTTCTCCACATACCCGGAGTCGCGGTAACCCAGGTCGAAGTGCTCGGTGACCCCGAGGATCTCCAGCGCCCGCGCGAGCTCGTCAGCGCGGATCTCGACCATCCGCTCTTCGATGCCGGGCAGGGACATCGCCGGGTTCAGGATCTCACCAGCCGACCCATCCGTGCAGGTCACTACAGATATGCGGTAGCCCTCCTTGACATAGCGGGCCATGGTCGCGGCCCCTTTGGAGGATTCGTCGTCGGGATGGGCGTGCACGAACATCGCGTGAAGGGGACTCGGCATCGCGGCCAGGCTACCTCGGCGTACTCATTGCCAGCGGGCGGTCCATGCGGCGCGTAAACGCTGGCTCGAGGGATCGGCGTCGAGGTTCGCGATGAAGTCGCGGACCAGCTTCATGGCTTGCTCGACCCGGTCGCGGGGGCCCTTGAGCCGGATCACGCATTCCAGATCGGGATACGAGCCGACGTGCAGATCGGGGAACTCGGCGACCAGCCTGTCGAGTACCGGGCTGAGCGTGGACTCGGGATACCCGTGACGCGCCTCCGCGACATGGAGGGGAGCGCCATGGCCCACGAGCAGCGCGGGTTCGATCCCTTCCGTCACGATCCGTTTCAGCTCGCTCGGCACCCCGGGCAGGATCACGATGGTGACGCCGCCCTCGTGGTGGCAGCCTCGCTCGACGTCCACGACGATTCCTGGCGCGATCCCGCCAGTGCTCGCCAAGAGGCGCGCCCCTTCGGGCACCAGTGCCATCTTCCTCATTGCCCGCTCGTGCTCGGGCGTGATCTCGGCGCCTTGCGCGATGGTCCACTGCAGCGCCCGCGTGATCCGCGCGTCGATCTCGGGCTCTACGCGCAACCCGAGGCCCAACGTCGCGGCCACAGCCGCGACCGTGACGTCGTCGGGAGTCGAGCCGATGCCGCCTGAGGTGAGCAGCACCCGTGGCCGAGATCGCGCGAGCTCTCCCGTCAGCGCGTCGTCGATCGCGCCGCAGTCGTCGGGCACGGTGACGATCCGGTCCAGCGGCACACCCATCGCATGCAGCCGCCCAGCGATCCAACCGGAGTTGGTGTCCCGTACGAACCCGCCGAGGATCTCATCCCCGATAACGACAATGGAGGCACGCATCATCCTGTCAGGATATTCGATAGGAGCTTGCTGACCTTTGGGTGCCCTGGGAAGCGGCCTCTGAGCTGCGCATTTACGCTATGATCCTTGGTGGTTATTGGCGGGCTGTGGCGAGTCTCGTGCGGACTGGCTGCGGACTGCGGACCCATGACAGTGTCCCGGCGCCGGGTGGAGCCGGCCCGGGACGTGGCCGACAACCCCAGGAGGTTGCCGACATATGAACACTGAAGACTCACCGTCCCTGACGCAAGCCACAACCCTGATGAGCGAGGCCGTCCAACACCTCGAAGAGGCCGGGCTAATCATCGACTAGGCGGAGAAGACGGCTGCCGAAGGTGCACGTTGGATCGCCCACTACCTGGCGGACTACCGCTGGTTGGAAGCTGCTGCGGAGCCGAAGGGCTACGCGGCAGCCCGGGCCCTGGCACGCCTGGCGGGCATCACCGATGAAGTAGAGGAGCTGCTCTCACGTCGCTGACGCGCGCAGAAGGCGCCAGGGGGGCTCTTGGCCATCGGTCAGGAGCCCTTCTCGTCTCTAGATGTGTCGCGCCTCTACCGGTCCGCCCGGAACGCGGGTAGCGTCGCGTCCCGAACGCTCTCGACGGGGGCGACCAATGGACCGTAGGGCTGTGATCCGACTGGCGGGTGTAGCGGGCACGGTCTTTTTGGCGGGAGACGGGATCATGACCGGTATCAGCGCACAAGTGGCCGAGCGGGAGCGTGACGACCTGGCCACACGATGGGCCTTTACAAGCCCGCACGATCTGGAGCCCCAAGCGCGCGACCTCCTCGCGCGTGCGCTCGCCAGCCTGCGCGATCCAGGGCATGGCGTCTCAGGTCGTCAACGGTTGCTCGAAGTCGCCACGGACGCCGCCTTGCTCGCTGGGCACGCGGCGGTAGCCGGCGGCCGGTACCCCGTCGCATGGGAGCTGCTGACCACCGCTCGCTCCTTGGCCGGGCAGACAGGACGGCCCGAGCTGGTGTCCCGGGCGTCAGGCTCGGCGAGCACCGTGCTCGCGCACACGGGCAGGCCGCAAGGCGCGCTCGACCTGCTCGACCATGCCAGAGCGACCGCCGAGCCAGGCGTGTGGGCTCTGTGGGTCGAGATGGCGGCTGCCAGGCAGTACGCCGCGCTCGGTGACGGCCGGGCCTCTTATGGGGCGCTGGAGGCCGCCTACGGCCAGCTCGGGCGTGGCGATGGGCATGGGTTCCTGTCGGCTGGCGGCTACTTCGCGGGTTGGGACGCGTTCTACATGGCCGGCCAGTCCGGGATGGTGCTCGGCCTGCTCGGCGCGACCAACGAGGCGCTGGCGGAGCTGAGGGCAGCGATGGGCGCGCCCACGATCCGAGCGCGAGCAACGGGGCGCTGCCTGGTCGACGCGGCACAGGCGTACACCGTGGCGGGCGAGACGGAGATGGCGTGCGAGGCGGCGGTCGAGGCGCTAGGCGAGTGCCAGCGGACCGGGTACGGGCTCGGCGTCTCGCGCATCCGCCAGTTGCGCGCCAGGCTCCCCGCGAACTCGACCGGCCTAGCTTGCGTGCGGGAGCTGGGCGAACAGCTTCGCCTGGTTTGACCCTGCCAGCCGTCTCTTCGAGCCTCCAGACGCGCTCAGGCGCGTTATGTAGGTTATGGGGCGTAGGGGATCCTTGACATAAAAGGCCTCTTGCGGGACAAAGCGGTCGTCCAAGATCGCGACCCGCGAGAGGCCTGGCTCATGCTGCCAACCGAAGACCTGTTCGCCCACGTCTACTACGTCGTCGACGAGGCCATCCGCCACGGCGCACTGCGGATCCCTGTCCGTCCAGAACCCAAACCCACGTGCACGGATGCCGAGCTGATCACAATGCCCGTACGTTTTGGGGCCTGCTGACCCGCACCGCCGCCACGATCGCCGCCCACACGCTCTTGCTGACCGGGCTGACCCAGCTTGCATAAGCGGCACAAAGCTCGCAATCAACCCACATTAAGCGCCTCAGGAACCCATATGAACGGATGAACGGCATTAGGCCTGGCCAGGACAGGGAACCCGCTCCGGCTCAAAACGGCCTGTAGAACGACACACGACGCTCCGGTTTTGCCGAGCATGCGAAACCTTTCGCCGTCCTGGTGCGTCTACCACAAGACGGGACAGACTCTGCGGCCGCTGTTATGTGGGTGTTGTCGCTGATTTCGGGTCAAGCGGTGGTATGTGCGGTCTGGGCACGGCGGGAGGCTCGACGTCTCAGTTCAACATACCGGGACAGCAGATTCTTAAGGGACACCTTAGCGTGTAAGGCGGGCAAATGAATGATCCAAACGTTGTAGTGATGGTTATCGGTTCTATCTTTCTTTTATTGGGCCTAGGCTTCGTCTTTGACTTCAAAGGCTTTAGTGTCAAGCGAGACGCTCAAAACAAAAGTAAGGTGGTAGCAGGCCTTCTCTCAATGGTTGGAATTGCCCTTATACTTCTAGGCCTATACGGGCTCTCTAACATTGGGACACCCCCGCCGCCGCCGCCTCCGCCGGATGACCCATCCGTAGCCTTCACGTCCCCGGAAGACGGTGCGCAAGTCGGCCGCGAGGTCACGATGCGAGGGACATGGAAGAATGTACCCGCTGACCAGCTAATCTGGATAGTGGGCTTGGGTGGCGACAATTTATTTTATCCACAGGATGGCCCTGTAGGTCGGCAAGCGAATGGCGAGTGGCAATCTCCAATCATCTATGTAGTGGGAGAGGATGAGTCTACCTCTGTGGGCAGCTCCTTCAACTATAAGGTTATCGTCATCCCGGCCTCAGCAGCAGATCAGTTCCGTCAGCTTCGCTCGGGATACGACGGAACTTCTGAGCTGCCGCCGGGAACGGTTGTTCACGACTCGATAACCGTCACCAGAACATGAAATGGTCGAGCGCGCTTGGGCTCCTGCTGTTGCGGACTGTGTGCGGACTATAGACGGTCTACAAGCTCCTGACCAGTGGTTATAGTCTCCACGCGTCATCCTGTCAGGATATGCGATGCTGCCTGCGGCGGTCCTCGGGAGGCTCGCCGCAGGCTGAGCCCGCTGACAGCCGTACTACTCGTTCGCTCGAGGCTCAAAGGAGCTGTGGGCCCTGGCCGATCGCTCGGGAACAAGAAGGAAGTGAAGGGCTCCCACATTGGGGGTCCTTCATTGTGCACTCCCGGTCCAGCCCAGTAGCCGTGACGGGAGGCAAGATTCTACGCTAAGCTATCAAGGAAATCGATGGTGGGTGTAAGGTCGATGGGGCGGAATTCGGGGGCGATTTCACGAATGAGCTCGCGAATGTCGAAGCCGCGAGGGGTTACGGATTGGGCGAAGGCCGAGGAGGCGATGGTAATCAGCATGGCGGCGGATAATGCGGAAACGAATAGAATGTGACGGCGCATGGGCTCTCCTTCTTGCTGAAGCGTGAAAAGGGTGACGCCGTATTCCCTATTCCCCCGGGTGTCTCCTAACTCAGGGATCGGCTTCAGTCGCTTTACTTGGCCAATTCGACCCTAGTACCAACGGCGAGAGGGATCAATACGGTAATTTCTACGTCGTTCTACGTCATTTGTACTACTGGCATATCATTTAAGAGATCGAGCGAATCCTGTCCGCCCGATAACTCATCGTTTAAGGTTCGTGATGAGCACTCCGAGCAGTCATCCGCGTGGAGGCGACGTTCAAGGCGCCTGGGGGCGCGCTGGCGCGGGCAGGCGTGAGAGACCCTTGGCGTCTGGGCTTGTGTGCCTGTTTGAGGTATGGACGGCCACCAACTGGGATCAGCGGCTATCGGCTGTGTTGCCATCCCGGGCGGTGGCCGCGGGTGGGTCTGCCGGGGCAACCTCCGCTGCGTACCGCACGATGAGCCATAGGATTCCAAGTCATGCGCTACACGAGTCCTGAAGACGCTCGCTCAGACCTGTTCCTGTCCGCGGGGGTCTTTCTGTTTGGCCCCTTTATCCTCCGGCTGGTCCTCGACATCATCCCCCTGCAGCGGATCCCTAGGGTCGGCGCGGTGCTCTCGATCGCGCTGCCGATCGCGCTGCCGATCGTCTGCACCGTGCTCGTGCCCTACCTGTTGATCCGGTACCGGAAGGAATCGGTCCGGGAGTACGTAGAAGATGGGGGAACGGCTGGTTTCTCACTGGGGTTGCTGCTGAGCACCCCGATCCTCGGCGCGGTCTTGCTTGCGCTGCTGATCCAGCCCGGTCCTCTCACAGGACTTCCGGTGCTCGCGCTCTCGAGCGACGTCGTGGGGACGCTCGCGCAGGTCATCTCGTGGGTGGGATCCGTGGCGCTCGCGTGGTATGCCACGGTCAAGGCGCGGGACGCGTTCAGGATCGTGCCCAAGACCTTCCCCGAGGGCACTCTCGAGATCGGGCGCATCCTCGCGATCATCGCGGCGGTGGCCACGTTGCTCGTCAGCCTCAGGTTGACGCTGAACGCCGGGCGCTTCGAGCCGATCGTCGTGCTGTTGCCCTTAGGGGTCGCGGGTGCCGTAGGGCTCGCCCTACGGCGGCTGGCCGGTCCGAGCACAACGAGCCGGTCGGTGCTGCTGACACCCACGTTGCTCCTCGCGCTGAGTGGCTTCACGCTCGCGCTCAGCGCACTGGACATCGTGCTGCACGAGGCGGCGATCTACGCCGGTATCGGGCTTCTGATCGGCATGATCCAAGAGAGCCGGAAGTCCTTCTACGCCGTCCTGGCCCTGTCCCTCGCCCTCGCGCTCTTGACCCCGATCCCGGACCCGCTGCCCTTAGCGTAGGGTCCTGTTGTGTGCTGGATACGCGCCATATATGGCGCGTATCCAGCACACAAAGAAGTGCCTAGGGGGCCACGATGCGCCAGGCTTCCGGGCGGATCGTGTAGGTGCACGAGGCGAGATCACGGACGAGCTCGCCGTCGAGCACGTGGGTCACCTCGTCGCCCGTGATGGTGACCGATCGCCCCCGCCTGGAGATGACGTCTGCCCTGTCCAGATGGGAGGCCTGGTACAGCGCGGCCCCGAATGCGATGCGAGCCGCCGGGCTTATCCCCGTGACGACCATGACGTCGAGTAGCCCGTCGTCGGGGACGGCTCGCGGCAAGAGGCATGTGCCACCTCCGACATATGGCGCATTCCCTACCCCCACCATCAGCGTCGGCCCCGAGTGCGTGACCTCCCCGTCGACGGCGATCTCGAGGTCCCAGGCCCCTTCGCGCACCCCTGCGATGATCGCGCCGAAGGGGTACGCGAAGGGGCCGAGGGCGCCCTTCATCGGCATGGCGCGCTCGGATGCCGCGGCTCCGAGGCCGGCGTGTGCCGTGTTCACTACGACGCCGCCACGATCCGTGACGATCAGGTCGAGCGGCCGCGGGGTCCCCGTCTGGCAGAGCTCGGCGGCCTCAGTGGGATCCGTCGGGATCCCCAAGCCGCGCGCGAGGTCGTTGCCGGTCCCCAGGGGCACGAGACCGATCGTGGTGCCGGCCAGCAACGCCGGATCCTGGCGCAGCAGCCTGCCGACGGCGAGGTGCACCGAGCCGTCACCCCCGGCGAGCACGAGCATCCGCCCGTCGAGCGCGCGGAGCAGCCGGTCGAGGTCGTCCACGCCATCGGCCCGCACCACCTCCACGTCGGCGCCTATCGCGAGCTTCGCTCGAGCGGCCTCGACGGCGTCCGCGTCCGCCGTGCCGGCTTGCGTATTGGTAACAAGGACGATGCTCACCATCACCCCATGTGCGGGTAGCGCCAGTCGGTCGGCGGCACGAACGTCTCTTTGATCACTCGAGGCGACACCCAACGGACGAGGTTCAGGTACGAGCCCGCCTTGTCGTTCGTGCCGGAGGCACGGGCACCGCCGAAGGGCTGCTGCCCGACGACCGCGCCGGTGGGCTTGTCGTTCACGTAGAAGTTGCCAGCGGCGTACCGGAGCCGTTCCGATGCCTCGGCGATCGCGCCCCGGTCCTGGGCGAAGACCGCGCCGGTCAGCGCGTACGGGCCGGTCCGGTCGACGAGCTCCAAGGTCTCGCCCCACGCCTCGGCAGGTTCATCAGGATAGACGAAGACGGTGAGGACGGGCCCGAACAGCTCGCGCGTCATCGTATCGGAGCCGGGGTCGTCGGTGACGAGCACGGTCGGATCGACGAACCACCCCTCCCGGTCGTCCGCCCTCCCGCCGTCGAGGAGCTGCGCGCCCGCCCCCCGCGCTCGCGCGATTGCGCTGACCAGGCGCTCGAACGCCGTGCCGTCGATGACCGCACCCATGAAGATCTTCAGGTCCGCCACGTCACCCATTGGGATGGCTCGGGCCAGGTCGGCGAGCTCGTCTCGCAGGCGTAGCCACAACGACCGCGGGACGTAGGCGCGCGACGGGGCGGAGCACTTCTGCCCTTGGTACTCGAACGCGCCCCGCCCGAGCGCGACGGTCAGCGCGCCAAGATCCGCCGACCGGTGCGCGAGGACGAAGTCCTTCCCCCCGGACTCCCCGACGATCCGGGGATAGTTGCGGTAGGTCGCGATGCGCTCGCCGGCCTTGCGCCACAGCGCGCGTAGCACCGCCGTCGAGCCGGTGAAGTGCAGGCCCGCGAAGCCCGGATGGGCCATCGCGATATCGCTGATGGCCGCGCCGTCACCGTGAAGGAGATTCACGACCCCGCCAGGCAGGCCCGCGCGTATGAGCAGCTCCATCAGGTGGTGCGCCGCCAGCGCCTGCTTCTCGGAGGGCTTCCACAGGCTCACGCACCCCATCAGCGCGGGGGCGGTCGGCAGGTTCCCCGCGATGGACGTGAAGTTGAACGGCGTGATCGCCAGCACGAAGCCCTCGAGCGGCCGGTAGTCCATCCGGTTCCACGACCCAGGCGCGGAGGAGGGTTGCCGCCCGTACAGGCCTTGCGCGAACGCGGCGTTGAACCGCCAGAAGTCCGCCAGCTCACACGCCGCGTCGATCTCGGACTGCTGCACAGACTTGGACTGCCCGAGCATCGTCGCCGCGTTGATCCGGTCACGCCAAGGGCCGGTGAGGAGCTCCGCGGCGCGGAGGAACACGGCGGCGCGCTCGTGCCACGGGATCGCGGCCCAGTCACGGCTGGCGGCCAGCGCCGCGTCGATCGCCTTGGTGACCTCCACGTCGCCCGCCGCGTGGACATCGGCGAGCACCAGCTCACGCCGGTGCGGGGCGCGGACCGGGAAGGTCACGCCGGTCTCGACCCACTCATCGCCGATGCGCAGTGGCGCGGTGATGCATTCTTTGCCCATGCGACCCAGCTCGGCCTCCAACGACGCGCGCTCCTGGCTGCCTGGCTCGTAGGAGCGCACTGGCTCGTTGCGCGGCCGCGGCACGGTGACCATCGTGGCCAACGTACCCGCATGCCAGAATCCCCGTCATGCCCGAGCTTCCGGAGGTCGAAAGCGTGCGGCGGCAGCTCGCCCCACGAGTGGCCGGCCGGCGTGTCACCGCGCTCCGGTGATCCGAGGCTCGGTCACCCCAGTAAGCCAGTAAGAACGATGCGGGCATCTTAGTCAGGCGACCAGGCGTGTTCTCAGGGCCGTATCCGACCTCCGAGCCCAGCGAGGCGTTACGGGGATGGGTGCGCGGACGCTATGCTTCTCAGCACTATGTTCGTCGATGAAGTAAAGGTTCGTGTCCGCTCGGGGAAGGGCGGTCATGGGGTGACAGCCTTCGCGCGTCAGCCATACGAGCCGCGAGGACGGCCGGATGGGGGTGACGGCGGTCGCGGGGGCGATGTCATAGTGCGCGGGAGTCCACACATCGCAACCTTGATCGATTACCACCACCGCGCGTACCGTACCGCGGCTAATGGCGTCAATGGCGAGGGGGATCTGCGGCGGGGGGCTGATGGACGGGATGAAATACTGCTGGTTCCACTGGGCACCGTCTTGCGTAGCGCTGACGGGAGCAGGGTCGCCGACCTACTGCATGTCGGTGACGAAATCGTCGTCGTGCCAGGCGGTCGAGGTGGTCGCGGTAATGCCGCATTCCGTACCAGTCGGCGGCGGGCACCCCAGTTCCACGAGTTCGGCGAGCCTGCAAGAGAGTGCTCGATCCGTCTGGAGCTTAAGCTCGTCGCCGACGTTGCCCTCCTCGGTTACCCTAACGCTGGAAAATCGTCCATTGTGGCACGGCTTTCGGCTGCTCGGCCCAAGATCGCCGATTACCCGTTCACTACCTTGACTCCAAATTTGGGCGTCGTCCGTTACGACGACATCGACTTTGTGGTTGCAGACGTCCCTGGGCTCATCGAAGGCGCGGCGGAGGGACGGGGGCTTGGCCACCGCTTTCTTCGACACGTGGAGCGGGCTGGTGTTTTCGTGCATGTACTGGATTGTGCGACTTGGGAGCAGCGCGACCCGTTGACCGACTTGCAGACCGTAGTCGACGAGTTAGGTCGTTATCAACGCGGAGTCATGGAGGTCGCCGATAAATTGTCCATTGGCGAAGTCCCACTCCAAGATCGGCCTACTCTCGTCTTTCTGAACAAGTTAGATGCGGATAGAGAGATCGCTGAGTTGGTGCGCCCGGATCTGGAGCGTGATGGCTGGGAAGTCTTGCAGGGGAGCGCGGTAACCGGCGAGGGGCTGGACGTCCTTAGGCGTCGCATGGCTGAGCTGGTTGTGGAGGTCCGCCGTGAGCGGGCACAGCGGCCCGCGGGCGCAATCTCTCGAGCAGTTACGCGTCCCGTTGCGACTAGAACCGGGCAGGACATAGCCGTCACCCACATGGGCGGCGCGTGGCACGTCCGCGGGGAGCGAGTCGAGCGCTGGGTCGCCATGACTGATTTTTCGAACGTGGAGGGCGTGAGATACCTGCAGGCCAGATTGGCACGTGCGGGCGTCGAGCAGGCCCTCGCAGATGCTGGCGCCCAACGAGGCGATCCCGTGGAGATCGCCGGTGCCGTGTTCGATTTCGTGCCGGACCTGGAGCTAGACCCCGAAGACCAGTAGCGCCACACTCGTTTTGGACGCCAGTAGGCGCGCCGCCGCGTGCGCCCGTGAGGTAGCGATAGGCTGACGAAGCCTGGCCGGGGTCAGTAGGGCTGGTTATCTTGGGTGGACAGCGACGGCTTAGCGGCGGCCGTTATTATGTGGATCAATCGAGGATTGGGGGTAGCAAAGTGTGGGTCCTCGGGATCAACGCACCGCCTGCTGGTTTTCATGACTCTGCCGCTTGCCTCGTAAATGAGCGCGGCGACCTGATGGCCTTCGCGGAGGAAGAACGGTTGACGCGGAAAAAACATGCCCTGCAGCAGGGACCCATGCACGCGGCCCGGTACTGCCTCAAACAGGTGGGTATCGCTCCCGTCGATGTCGATGTCGTAGCTATTGGTTGGAACGTCCCTTATATCTATAATATCTACGGACGCCAATGGACGCTAGAAGCCGCCACGGCCTGGCTGAAGGAGGTTCTCGGCTGGGACGTGAGTCTTCCCACCATTCCAGATATCGAGTTCGTGCGACATCATGTGGCACATGCCACAGTGGCGCTTCACGCCTCCGGTTTCGAGTCTGCGGCGTTAGTGGTCGTGGACGGCAACGGTGACGATGAAAGTGTATCGATCTTTCGTGGCTTCCAGGCCGAAGGTCGACTGATCAGAAAGCTCGTCTGGCCACCGTCACACTCGCTTGGCTGGATGTACGATGCCGCCTCTCGCTACATTGGCTTCGACTTTCTGGAGGCGGGCAAGACTATGGGGCTGGCCGCTTATGGTCGCGCCCGCCGCGTAACCCCGTGGCCGCTGCTCGACTCCGAAGGGCACTTGCTACAACCTCCGTTCCCCATTCCGTCCGGCTACGCCTACGAAGACATCCTTGGAAATTGGAGATCGCAATTCGAGAAGCATGGAGCTGGCCGTGTGACGCGCGACCGACACAATCTCCATCGTGATGACATAGCTGTGCGCGTCGCTTGGAGTGCCCAATATGCCTTGGAGCAAGGGCTGGAGGAACTGGTGCGCATCGCGCGCGACGCTACCGGAGAGTTGAACGTGTGCCTTGCAGGCGGGGTAGCCCTTAACTGCTCCGCCAACGGCCTTCTCGTGGAGCCCGTCTACGTCCCTCCGGTGCCGCATGATGCTGGTGTAGCCTTGGGAGCCGCCTGGCATGTTGCCCCGCCCCGTCGAGCTGACGGCCCGCTGACACCTTTCCTTGGACCCGAAGCGATGACCACGCCGCCCGTACCGGATGACGTGCAAGGTCTTGTCTCCGCCCCCTTCGATGCCGCTCAAGTTGCCCAGGCACTCCTCGGAGGCCGAGTGGGCGCCATTGTTCACGGTCGGTCCGAGGCTGGACCACGAGCTCTTGGGCATCGCTCGATCGTGGCGCTGCCGACGCCCGAGGGAGTGCGGGACCGTGTAACGCTCATCAAGCGTCGCGAGCCCTGGCGGCCCTTCGGCCCTGTAGCTCTCGCCTCGCAGTCGGCGCACTTGTGGCATCAACGGGAGCACCTGGCGCGCTACATGCTTGGGAGTGTCACCGTCACAGACGCGGCACGTACGCACATGCCGGCTGCGATCCATATCGATGGCACAACCCGCCCGCAGAGCCTGCCGGATGACTCGAGCGAGCCGGTCGCTGAGCTCCTCCGGCATCTCGGGGACGCTGGTGGTGTGCTCATCAACACCTCGTTCAATAGGCGCGGAGAACCCATCGTTGGCTCCGCCCGAGAGGCGGTACTCACCTATCGGGCCATGGAGCTGGACTTCCTAGCCCTCGAAGACCGGGTGTATGCGACGGCGACCGACTGGTGGAGACCCGCGTGATTGACGCGGCAAGAGGACACGGCCTTTGCATGCGCGCGCCCTGCAGCGATGGGCCTAGCCTTCCGTTGCTCCGAAGGACAGGTATCATAGTCGGACGCCGCCCGTAGGGCGAAGTAATGGGTCCGCATGGGTCCGACGGCGACTAGCTCGCCGCGCCTGAGGGCAAGACGTCAATGGAGGTTCATCGATGGGTTTCAGAGCGCCCAAGCGCAAGAAGTCTCGGTCGAGGACTCGTCACCGGAAGGCGGCGAATATGAGGACAAATGCTCCGACAGTCGCCACGTGCCCGCAATGCAAGCAAGCCAAGCTGCCCCATGTTGTCTGCCCTCACTGCGGGTGGTACAAAGACCGGACTGTTATCAACGTCGCCGATACGTAGCCAAATGCTGCGCCGCGGCTGAACCTTCATGCTCTCTCCTTCACTCTTGATGCGTGAGACGACGGAGCCAAGCGCCTCCCGACCAAAGAAGAGCATAAGGATCTCGCAATGAGACGGCGGGATATCGAGCGTGCATAAAGTGGCCGGCCCCGAAGAGGCGCTTGTAAAGGCATACGAGTGCCTCTTCTACAACCCAAGGGTTCCTTATCGTGTCGCGCGCGCCTATGCTGCACTCGTTTTGCGCGGTATGCGACTGCGTCGCAACGTGGCAGGCGTCGAAATGGACCTTCGGGTCAGTGATATCCTGCAGGCGCGCCTGTTACTTGAGGGTGTTTGGGAACCCACTCTTGCGCGCTGGTGGGCGTTACTGAGTGACCAATCTCACTTGACGTTTGATGTTGGAGCGCACTGTGGTTTCTACGCTCTTTACACCGCCATGCGAAATGCAGAGGCAAGAGTCTATGCTTTTGAGCCCAACTTAAAACTGTGCGACGACTTGTCGAGGAATATTAGACTGAATGGGGTAGGCGCGCAGGTAGCGATCGATCCGCGTGCTATTACCGATCGCGCGGGGAGCATTACTCTACATCTTCGCCAGTACGAGCCAGCGACTGCCAGCGTTTACCGCCCCCCCTGGGAGTATGAGGCTACGATCGAAGTGCCCTCAGTATCTCTCGACGAGTTTCGCGCCGAGCAGGCTGTGGGTTTTGTAGACCTGATCAAGGTTGACGTCGAGGGGGCGGAGGGCCTAGTTCTGCACGGCATGGCGTCAGGTCTAGCCGAAGAGGCGTATCAGTGGATCGTCATGGAGACGCATCATGTACTGATGCCGGAGAACGAGCTTGCTCTCGCGCTCCGCTCCCTGAGTACGGCTGGCTACACGGTGCTACGCGTGTTGGAGTCACACCTTGAAGTCGTCGGATGGACGGAGAACCTCCGACCCCGGGATCAATGGATCATTAGCAGTAGACGAGGTCTGGCCCGCCTTCGCGGCTTATTGGGAGGATCCCTCCGGCTCCCCGACTCCTACGCCGGTATCTGGAGGCGGGCAAGCTTCACCCCTCGGTGATCTCCCGAGGGGTCCATGGCAGACGCACCGGGATGGGCGGTTGCATGTGTCTGCGGGGGCTGTTAGCCGCACGATCGTCGCGGGATGGTACTACCATGACGGCATGCGCCTCTCCGTCGTAGTTTGCTGCTCGAACGATTTCGACCTCGCCCACACGCTTGACAGCATCGATGAGGATGTAGAGGTTGTCGCGTCGATCACCCCAAATCGTATGATCGAGCATTACCTTCGGATGCGAGGTGTCCGCTATGCGATCACACCCGTCGGTAACCACGCCGTAACGACGAACTCAGGCATCGACCTCGTTCAGGGTGATGCAGTCTTGATTATCGACAGCGACACTGTTTTGCTGCCAGGCGTCATTGACAAAGTGCGACAAAGGCTCGCAACCTCACCTGTCGTCAACGTGCCAATAGCCTTTGACGCCGAGGATGTGAAGCTAAGCCGCCTAATCGCACGCCTCCGGACATTCGATAATAGCTATGATGCGCCGGCCTATAAGCCTGGCATCGCGTGGAGGCTGGATATTCGGCCATCCATCGGCGGCTATTGGTACGATCCGACAGTCGCGTGGCCGTGCGATGCCGAGCTGCTTGGGCGCCTCAGGCGGTTTGGCATTCCTATCGATCATCTCTCGCAGCCAGGGATCGTCCACCGCCCCATTTCGCTTCGGCACGCCCTGCGGGCCTATTATCACTACGGCATTGGCGATTCCCGTAGGATGGCCTTATTAGGTCAGGACACGCACTGGTGGCCATTAGCCAACCTCGCATTCCGCTATCGATCAGCACTTGCGGCTACGCGAAATGATCCGGCCTTGTTGGCGTTGCTGTTAGTCCTTGACGCGATGTCACTGGCGGGCATCTTAGGGGACATTCCCACAGTCCGAAAGCTACGGAAGAATAGGACGCGAGCTGTGTCGGCATCGACCGGAGACAGCGTTCGCTAGGTGCGTAAGACGCCTAGATCTGGATGCACGGAACACCCCGAGAGGGGACCGCGAGTCGCCGACGGATGCGTCCTCGGTGCCTCACCGCTCCAGACCCAAGGAATTGCGCACGAACACATCGACAAAAAACCATCGATCCGATCATGGCAAGTGTCTATATGTAAAGGACACGATACCGAATGCATCCTACCAAGCGGCCCACCAGGAAAGCTGTCCTTGCAACACCGCGAGCTCTAGTAGCTCTGTTCGTGCTGAACGTCGCCAATAGACCGCTGGCAGCGTCGAGGGCAGTCCTTCGAATGCCCGGAGCCCGCATTCCTAGCGTTCGTGCTGAAAGGAACAGGGCAGCCCAAGAGTGGCCGTAACCGTAGCGCTGTCTCGCTAGAGCAGGAAGGTCTGGGCGGAGTCGGTAATGCAGGACGGCCTCTGGGACGTGATGGAGACGTAGACCGGCCGACCACAAACGAATACACAGCTCTGAGTCTTCGCAGACACCGACATCGGTGCGGAACAGACCGGCTTCTCTAAGCAGTTGCCGTTGTATTCCTAGCGTGCAACCAGACGCGACCGGAACGTCTACTCGTTGTAGGGTCGGCAGGTCTTGCCAGTCCGATCCCCTCTGGCGTTGCTTGTCCGTCCAGAGAGTGACGGTGAGCGAATTCGGGTCAGGCCAATGCCGCAAACCACGAGCCAACCAATCCGCATTAAGTGCGTGCAGATCAACGGTACCGCAAACTAGGGCGTGGTGCTCCAAAGCCTTCGACATGGCTAGGAGATACCCTGGGGCGACTACGTCATCCTGATCCACGAACGCTAGGGTTCTCGCGCGAGCAGCATTGCTTCCGGCATTTAAAGCAAAGGCCTTGCCTCGCGGATGCGGGTTCTGGAACAGTTGCACGGCTGGAAACTGGTCGGCCGCCTCCTGTACGATATGCCAGCTGCCGTCCACGGAGCCGTCGTCGATGATCACGAGTTCCCATGGCCGTTGCACCTCCTGAGAGGCGAGCGCCGTTAACTGCTGGCCCAAGTATTCAGCGCCGTCTCGTACGGGGAGGATCACACTGATCTTCAAGTCTGATGAGCTGCTTGCCATCAAGTGCGCCAGTGCGTGTCGCGCCAGTAGTGCTGTATTTCGAGGGCTTCGTGGTGCCAGTCCTGCGGCCAGCTCACGAGATCTACCTCGCGGAAGCGCAGGCTAGGGTTCCGGACATCTATCCTGCCTTGATTACCTTCGAGATACGACAAGAGGCGTAACGCTTCGTCACGCATTGATATCTCATCTGCAATGTTGGAGTTGGCAAAGCTTTCAGCGCGATTGCGCATATAGGTTTGGACATCCGAGCGCCACTTAAAATGGTGGACCGGTAGCGGCGATGACGCTAAGACGGGTGCCACTGCGGGAGAGTAATGCTGGCCTGATCCTAAGATGACATTTGAGCGTGCGAGGATTATCTTGCGGCTGTCACCCCTCAGGACGCGGTGTGTGAAGAAGCCACCGAGCGAATACGTGTCGTCCAACCCGATCTCCTTCGACCAACCCTCCAGTACGCCAGAGGTGGTCACTCGGTCAAAAAGCAGTCCTTCAACCGTCGTAGCGTCCTGGCTGTGAGCCAACTCGATAGTGACTTTGATGGACTCGGGATGGAACTGGAACTCATCCACGTCGGCAAGAACATGCCAGCCATCCCCTGCCCTGTGCCGTAGCTCATCACGAATGCGGCCATTGGTGTCTGCCCGCCATGCTCCCCTACTTATGATCTCTGGGGAGGCAAACTCTCCACAGGCGCCGATGAGTTCGACCTCCTGCTGTCGGGGGAAGTCATCAGGGAAATGGAAACCAAGCAACAGACGATCGACCCCTAGGGCGAGATAGTGCCGGGCGAAGGCGCGGAGAAGCGGGGGCTCGACAGGTCCGATGACCGAGATCAATGGAGCCATGGTAAATTAGGGTCCGGATTCTCTCCCTGCCATGCCGCCCTGGCTAGGGCTGTGAACCGCGATACCTGTTCCTCAGCATCGAGCATGCCAAGCCGTCCTCCCGCTCTATGGTCTGGTCGAGGAAGCGGCGAGGATGCGAGACCGTTCAGAACGCCCGCAAGAGCCTCGTGATCGCCTGGAGGAAACCAGCGGACCCAGCGTTCAGCTCGTAGGGTCTCAACCAGCTCTGGATCATGTGCGGAGGAGACCAAAGGTACGCCATAGCGCGCTGCATCCATAATGAGACCGCTCTCCTTGCGTTCGTCACTAAACCGGGTCACAAGCGAAAAGTTGCACGCTGCATACACCTCACGGAGGCGTGACTCACTCAAAGGTTTCGGGATGACCAGCAACTTTCCGGGCATCACCTCCTTGATACGAGACACGGTGGCTTGATCGAGCGGTGAGCCGGCGATGATCAGGTCGATGGCCACCGTAAGACCCGCCATAGCTCGTTCGACCGTACCGATGTCCTTCGCGCGCCACCAACCGCCAATCAGACAACCCACGATACGACTTGGCGGAAATCCGAAACGGAGCCGCGCGGCTTTCCTCTCGTCCTCCTGCAAGCGCAAGTCAGGGCGGAGAACGGCGAATGGCTGAACGGCCACGCGTGCATCGGGGTAACGCAGTCGAAATTGAAGAGCGACGGCCTTAGTAGGACATACGAACACCACTCTGCGCCTGCTTCTGCGGGCCAGATGCTCCACGGCACGCATTACCGGGCTTTCCCAGCTATACACCTCGTGAACAACGCGAACGTGGGGCACCCCGGCCAATATGACAGTGGTTCCTCCAAGCGTTTCGCTGGCGGTGAGGACGACCGTTCGCGCTTTTCGACACCCGGCATGGCGGTCATACGCAAGGCAGAGTGAAGCCGCCTCCCGGAAGCAGCGTGCTGCCAGCAGCACTTGATAGGGCCACCGAGCCTGCGGTGAATGGCCGTGCGCCCAACCGAACCCATGATCGAGCAGTTGCGCTGCAACTAGATACATGCGAGGCCGGAGGTCTGAGGCGAGAGGCTTAATTGACAGGACGATGGACTTCTCTTCGAGGGCTGCTTGGAGCCCCTCGTTCAAGCCACCGACGGCCACGACATGGACAGGTATTCCACAATCAGCGGCCGCACGCGCCAGTGTGGCGACGCCGTCCGCCCAGTGGCCATTCAAGGAGTGAGCGTTATACTCGATCAACACGAGAGGATCCTCGCCGCTGCCGCGTTGCCTTGGTAACCCCCCGCCGCCATCGTGCATTCTTGGCTCCATGACCTCCAGGTTCGACAACTCCGGAACCGGCGTCAACACCCCCGCCGTCACGGTTAGCAGTTCATAGCGGCTTGCGCCGCCGCCCGGGTGATGCGAATGAGGTTGCTGTCCAGACGCCGTTTCAGGCCTTCAGTATCTGCGGGCTCGGACGCCGATTGATCAGCGATCAGCGAAGATGAGGCCAGAGCCATTCACGGGGTGCTGAGCAGGCGTTTAGCGCCGCGTCGATCGCCCGGGAGACCTCCGCGTCGCCCGCCGTGTGGACATCGGCGAGCACCAGCTCACGCCGGTGCGGGGCATGGACCGGGAAGGTCGCACCGGTCTCGACCCACTCGTCGCCGATGCGCAGCGGCGCGGTGATGCGCTCCTTGCCCATGCGACCCAGCTCGGCCTCGAGGGACGCGCGCTCCTGACTGCCTGGCTCGTAGGAGCGCACTGGCTCGTTGCGCGGCCGCGGCACGGTGACCATCGTGGCCAACGTACCCGCATGCCAGAATCCCTGTCATGCCCGAGCTTCCGGAGGTCGAAAGCGTGCGGCGGCAGCTCGCCCCACGAGTGGCCGGCCGGCGTGTCACCGCGCTCCGGTGGGATCCGCAGGAGCGGTTCACCGATCTCGGCCGCGCCGTCGGGAGGGTGATCGAACGGCTCGACCGGCGTGGCAAGTACCTGATCGCGACACTGGACCTCGACCTCGAGCTGGTCATGCACCTCGGCATGACCGGGTCCTTCCGTTTCCGTGGAGACCCAGGCTGGCGGCCGGATGCCTACGTGCGGGCGACGTTCGAGCTGGACGACGCCGTGCTCGACTTCCGGGACGTACGACGCTTCGGCAGGTTGTGCGTCGTCGATGCGGGCGACTACGCGGGGATCGCGACGCTCGCGGCCCTTGGGCCCGAGCCGTTGAGCGACGCGTTCGACCCTGACCGGTTCTACGCGGCGCTCGCGGCTAGCCTCATGGCGGTCAAGCCCTTGCTGCTCACCCAGCGGCCAGTGGCAGGCGTCGGGAACATCTACGCGGACGAGGCGCTGTGGCGGGCGCGGATCAGCCCACGGGCACGGCGGATCGGGCGGGGAAGAGCCCACGCGCTGTGGGCGGCGATCCGCGAGGTGCTCGCCGAGTCGATCGAACGTGAGGGGACGACGTTCCGTGACTACCAGATGGTCAACGGAGAATCCGGGCGCAACGCGGACTTCCTCGTCGCCTACGGCCAGGCCGGCAAGGCGTGCCCCCGATGCTCCTCCACCCTCGTCAAGACGGTCATAGGAGGACGCGGCACGACCTATTGCCCGGTTTGCCAGCGGTACTAAGGGCCTGGGCACAAATAACGTGGTTAGTTGGACCGAATCTCGCGTTGGTCCCCCGAACTCCGACCTAGGGGAGTATGCCCCCCCAAGTCGGAGTTCGGGCGCGGCTGGGGCCGACAACC
>Ga0187893_10003950_pt1 | contig 29044 bp, 22 predicted proteins | sample MA1701074metaG_FD_139574 | JGI IMG/M metagenome (GOLD analysis project Ga0187893, IMG submission 139574) | White microbial mat communities from a basaltic lava cave in the Kipuka Kanohina Cave System on the Island of Hawaii, USA - MA170107-4 metaG ...
ATTCAACGTCGCCCCCGCCACGTCCGCCAGCACGACCGCGCCCGTGTCCACAATGGCGCTGCCGCCGCTCAGCGAGAGCGTCCCCGCATTGATCGTCGTCGCGCCACTGTAGAGATTCGCCCCTGATAGAGTGAGTGTTCCTGCGCCAACCTTCGTCAGATTGTTGGCTCCACCAATGACGCCGCCCAGTGTGAAGACGCCCCCACCTGCGACCCCGATGTTCGACGCAGAGGCCAGCGTGATCGGACCTCCCACGCTTGCGGTCCCGCTTCCCTGGAGCGCCCCTGCCGCAGCGACACCAACTCCGTTGAGAGTTAATCCAGTCGTGGTGGCATTGATATTGTTGATCTGGAGGGTCGCACCGGAAGAGACAGCTGCCGTACCGAGAGCCGCACCCGTAGCGCCTATTGCCAACGTTCCATTGGTGACGTTCGTCGTACCGCCACCCAGATTGTAGGTGCCGGAGGACGCGGTGAAGGTTCCGCCGTTGACTTCAAAGGTCCCTGTACCTTGAATTGTGCCTGTGCTGCTGCCGCCGGTCACTTGGAGCGTGCCCGCCTGCACATCCACCGTGGCTGAGTTGGTCAAGGCCGGCCCGATACTGACCGTTCCAACGCCAGTTTTTTGCAGCGTGCCGCCACTGACCAACACTGTTTCCGTCGGGCTCCCCATGATCGATCCGCCTTGCAAATTGAATGTGCCGCCGCTGAGCTCGAGCGTACTGCCACCTGTGACCGCGAATGTGCCAGTACTGCTGCCGCCACCGGCGAATTCGAGTGCGCCGCCTTGCACCTGAACTTGATTGCCATTGGTAAAGATCGCTTCGATCGTCGCCGTGCCTGCCAGTGTTTTATTCACCGTTCCCTGGTTGACAAACTGCGGCGCCGTCCCGGCACCGAGATCGGTCATCTGCGCTGCGCCCTGAATCGCAAAAGTCGCACCGGCCTGGTTGGTAAACACCGTCCCGTTCTGCACGCCCCACACGGACGGCCCAGTCCATGTGAGTACGCCGGCATTGACGATCTGCCGCCCAAAATCCTGGAGCACGGGGCCGGTCACACTACCGCCATTGACTGTGAGCGTTCCGGTATCGATGATCGAACCGCCGGTCCAGGTGAGCGGCCCGCTTGCCGTCACATTTCCGGTTCCACTCAAAAACCCTCCACTGACCGTCAACGCGCCCGTATTCTTGCCGGTTCCATTGAAGAACACCACGCCGCCCGTCACTTCAGTCAAACCAGCCACGTTATAGCCAGCCTGTACATCCGTCGATCCGCCGTTAAACAGAACGCGCCCCGCCCCACTGACGTTGACGCCAGGATCGAGCGTCACACCGGTGCCTCCAAATCCAAGCGTTGCACCGGATGCGACCGTGTAATTTCCGCCTGTACTGAGCCCGCCCACGCCATTAAATTGGAGTGTGCCGGTCTGGACATCTACTGATGCGCCGGGCAGATTGTTGAACCCCGCCTCGATCGTGGTCGTCCCGGTGCCAGTCGATTTGATCACCTGCCCGCCATTCACAAATTGCGGCAACAGGCCGTTGCCACCAAACGCCATTGCGGCGTCGCCTTGAATCAAGACGGTCCCGATTGGATGGTTCTCAAAAATCGCGTTGCTATCCACCGTCCAGGGAGCCGTGCCAGCCCATGTCAGCGAACCGAAATTCACCAGCCGCCGGCCCTGCTCCAGCGTCACAGAACCATCGATTAGGCCGCCATTCACATAGGTCAGCCCAGGCTGGTTCATTGTGCCGCCTGTCCATGTCATTGCACCCTGAGAAAAAACTGGCAGCGTCGAAGATAAACTGGATGCGATCGGGAGGCCCGATTGCGTGATGCTTGAATAGAGCGCGATCGTGCCGGTCAGCAATCCTTGCGTCTGAACGGAGGGAACAATAATCACGTTGCCCGTCGTGATGTTCTGGCTTGGAGGAACGACCAGCGGCGGAGCCCCCAGGAACAGAAGCAACAGGTCCGGGTTCAATAAGCTGATGCTCGTCACCGGCGCCATGGTGGGAACGGTCGGAAGGGACATGCCGGTCGCGGCAGCCGCCGCATTGGCTTCCACCTGGCTCAGAAGATCGATTAACGCCTGGCCGCCCTGCTTGCCCTGCCCCCCCTTGCTCCTGCTCTTCTTTCGCTTTTTATGTTCGTCATCACCGTCATCGGCACCCCCTCCATCTTCCTGCGGGCCGAGCACGGTTTCCACCAGCGCCATCGCCTTGCTGGTTTCGTTCTGCCTGGTCTGCTGATTGGATTCCTGCGGACTCTGCGTGAACTGCGGCGCGCTGCGGAGACTGCGGAGTTGCATCACAATCGCACCCGGCTTAACGGTACTCACCTGGCCGAACGTATTACCGACGACGCTGAGACTCTGCAAGGCGCCCAGATTCACCTCCGGACCGCCCGGCTGGACACCCTGCACCGTCACCAACCCCTTGATCACGGTAAACGTCGTGGTGGTTGGTGCCTGCGTCGGCCCATCGGCCGCCACCTGCGGCGGCTCCACATCGACGAGCAGCACCGTACCGCGGACCGCAGCCACGGCATTGGGCGTGCGGACTTCGACGACTTCTCCAGGCGCCATCCGTTTGCGGGCGACGGCCAGCGAGACCTTGCCTTCCGTCAGATTGACGGTGGATTTGCCGATTTCTTCGGTAATGCTGAAGACGGATAACTCGCGGACGGTGACAAGGGCCTTGCCGCCCAGGAGAACACGCACCGTGGAATCTTCGGCGGTGCTGATCTTATCGCCGAGATAGACTCGATCTTTGAAATGGAGCGGAACCGACTGAGGCAAGCTGACTCTGGTGACAGCGGCCTTGCCGGCGATTGTCGTGACGACTCCCGCCTCCTGGAGCGGGAGGGCCAGCACCAGCGTCGGCCACAGGGCAGGCAGCAGAAACAGAACAACCAGCGCCCGGGCGCTGGTTGATTTGAACATCCACTTCATGCGGTTTCTTTCATCAGAACCGCTCCATACCGCCCTCAACTACCCAAGCGGCATATATTTATGGTGGAGAAGAGTAGCAAGGCAGTCGTGGCCTGTCAAATAAGGCGAGCAGTTTAGATCGATCTCCTAACTGCTTATTTTACAATGACTTTTTACAGTGAAGTGCCTGGCATGTGACATGCCAGACTCATGGCGCTTTGGGCGTCTGTCCAGGAGAATTGGCTGGCCCAGGCGTCAGGACAAGATTGGATAGCCCGCAGGCGGTCTTCTGCAATCCCTCTTTGAGCAGTTTTTTCTGCTTATCCTCAAGATTGGACGAATCAATTCGGCTCGACAGGATACTTTGCGCCCCGCTCCCCCAACTCCAATGGAGATTGTTCACATCCACTTCGACAAACGTCGTCCGCTTGGTGTCCTTGTCCTGAATCTGATGCCAGATGCACCCCGTGGCCGTATCGATCAGGAATGGGCTGCCGTCGTGGGTCGGCACAACGACCAGTTGGAACCGACCCGGACGCACGTCTTGAACCGCGTCGCCTGCGCCCGCAGCCGCGACGAGCCCCGGCTCTTTACTCGAAACTGCCGCGTCGGCGAGACTTCCACCGACAAACACGAGCCCCAGACACGCGATGAATGCTCTCATACACCCTCCTTGTTGCCATGCGTTTTTCCTGATGGCAGCTGCTCTCCCTGACGGACCACGATATCCCGCAACGTGGCCTCCGCGGAAGACTCCACATCGAAGAACCGAAATCCGGCCTTCTCCTCGACGCTCCATATCACACGCCCGTTCAATCCCACGTGCTCTTCCACACCCAGTGGCGTCAAATGGAGCCGCACGACCTGCCCAATTTCAAACCGCCTGGTCAATTCGTGCACAGCCAGGCCGCTGATGCTCAGATCGGTAATCATCGCGGGCACGGTCACGTCGCCATCCGAGATCATCAATGTCGCCTCGACCGCGACACGCGTATCGCGACGCACATCCGCTTCGCCTGTTTCGATGACGCCGTAAATCTTGACGGGAATTTCCTTGCCCTTGACCGTGACCTCTCCCAGGTAGCGCGTCCGGAACTGCCCCTTCACGTCCTGATAGGTGCCCTCGCCGATAATGACGGGGCTCTTGAAATCCTTGGTAATGCTCTCCAGCCGCGCCGCCAGATTGACCGTATCGCCGATTGCCGTGTACTCCAGACGCTGCTGTGACCCCATCGTGCCCACCACGGCATCGCCGGTATTGATCCCCACTCCATTTTTGATTTCGACTCCCAGCTTGGCTTTCCACCGCTCGGAGATCTCGTGTGTCTTTTTTTGGAACTCCAGCGCGGTGCGGACCGCCTCCGCCGCGTGCTCCGGTCGGTCGAACGGCACGTTATAGAGCGCCATGATGCAATCGCCCACGTACTTATCCACCACCCCGCCATGCCGAAAGACAACCTCGGTCAGTTCCGTCAGATACTCCTTGAGGATCTCCACGACCTGCTCTGGAGACAGTTTTTCCGACATGGTCGTGAACCCGCGAATGTCAGAAAAAAGAACCGTGATGCGCCGGCGGGCCGTCCCCAGCGCGCGGTCGTCCCGATGCTGGATGATTTCCGTCAGCACGGCCGGCGAGAAGAATCTCGACAGCCGGCGTTTTTCTCGCTGCTCCCGCATGAAATTCTCCAGCACCGCCGTGCCATAGCCGAGGCCCAGCGCCCCCGGCACGCTTACAATATCCACCCACAGCCGGCCCTTGACGAAGAGACCGAACGCCGCCGCGGCATAGCTTCCTGCCAGAACCAGCACGACCGCCAGGGCCTGCAACGGACGAAGCCGGTTGGTCGCCCAGACCGCAAGAAGAGCCATGGCCACGACCATCACTGCAATCGCGCTCCAGCGTGCGCGACTGATCGGAATGCCCTGAATGAGCGTCTCCAGAACGTTGGCATGGATTTCCACTCCGGGCATGTCGCCCTGCGGCGCAAAAGGCGCGGGAAACACATCGTGGAGGATCGGGCTCGTGGCTCCCACCAGAACGATCTTGTCGGCAAACGTTTCGGGCGGCACTTCCCCGTACAGCACACGATAGTAGGGCACGGTCTCGAACGTCCTCGGTCCGCCTCGGTAATTGATGAGGAACCATGTCCTGTCGGACGGTGCCACTGCAATCCCGGCCCTGGCCGCGAGTTGATAGAGCGACAAATCGAAGCTGAGCAATTCCTTGTTCGCGATGGCATCGTTGTCGAAAGTGCGTTTGAGCTGGATGCTGCGGATGAAGGCATCGTCGTCCGGCATGGGATTCACGAACCCGTAGCCGGCCGCCTGTTTGCGGAGAATTTTCAGCGGTGGATTGAGATCGGTCTTGGATTGCGCGACGCCCTGAACCGGATTGCCCTGCACGTCGGTGATCGCCGCGCCCAGAATCACGTTGCCGGCCCGTCCAATGGCCGCGGCCAGTGCCACATCGTCGTCATCCCCGCGAGATGACGGTTCGGCAAACACGATGTCGAACCCCACAGCGGCGGGACGAGCCTGGCTAAGAATATCGAGCAGCTGCCCGTGCAGCGCGCGGGGGAACGGCCAGGCCAGGTTCAACTCGTCGAAGGAATCTTCATCGATCGAGATGATGACGACCGGGGCCTGCGGCTGCTGCGGCCCCCTCAACTGAAAGAGCGCGTTGAAGCCCCACTGCTCCGCCGCCTCCAGCAATCCGAGATACGAGACCAGCACGACGAACAGCCCGACGGCGAGCCCCCGGCTCCATATCCCCGCGGTTCGCTTGAGCCACTCCATCGGCCCTCCGAAAAGCGACAGCCTGCCGGTCAGCTCTGAAATTGCGCGTCGTAGAGGCCGGCGTAGAGACCGCCCCGGACCAGCAGGTCCTGATGGACTCCCTGCTCTGCAATCCGGCCGCGGTCCATGACGACGATCCGGTCCACATTGTGCAGCGTGGACAGGCGGTGCGCAATGATAAAGGTGGTACGGCCCCGGGTCAGGTTCTCAAGCGCTTCGCGGATCTTGACCTCGGTTTCGGTATCGATGTTCGAGGTGGCTTCGTCGAAGACGACCAGCGGAGGATTTTCGAGCAGGACACGCGCGATGGAGACCCGCTGCTTCTGCCCGACCGACAGTTTCACGCCACGTTCGCCGATCCAGGTATCATACCCGTCTGGCAGCTCGCGGACGAAGTCATGGGCCCGCGCCGCGCGGGCCGCGTCCTCGATTCTGGCCTGATCGGCGCCGAGATCGCCGTAGGCAATGTTCTCCCTGACCGTGCCGTTGAACAGGAACGGCTCCTGCTGCACAAAGCCGATCTGGCTGCGCAGAAAGTCCAGCGGCAGATCGCGGAGGTCGAAGCCGTCGAGAATGATCGCCCCGCCCTTCACGTCGTAGAAACGCATGAGCAGTTTCAGCATCGTGCTCTTGCCGGCCCCGCTGGGGCCGACCAGCGCGATGCGCTCGCCGGGCTTGACCTCCAGCGTCAGCCCCTGCAGAACCGGCACGTCCGGCCGGTAGTCGAACGACACCTCGTCGAACCGCACGGCGCCGGCCAGCCGCCTGGCCGGCACGACGGCGCCGGGCCGGTCCTGCACCTCGGATTTCGCGTCGAGGATCTCGAACACCCTCTCGCTGCCGGCCAGCGCGTGCTGAAGCATGTGGTTTACCGAATGAATCTGGTTCACCGGCACGTAGAACAAGGCCAGATACGACAGGAACATCACCAGTTCGCCAAGCGTGAGCGCGCCCCGCTCCACTTCGCCGGCCCCGTACCATAAAATTAACACCGTCCCGATGCTGCCGATGAACATCATGCCGGGCGAATAGAGCGACCAGAGGCACATGACGTCGAGGTTGCCCTCGCTGTACCGCCGGCTGCGGTCGTTGAACCGCTCCTGTTCGTAGGCCTGCCGGTTGAATCCCATCGTTTCCCGGATGCCGGAGAGCGCGTCGTGGAGATAGGCGTTCAGTTCCGCCGCATAGCGTCGGACGTCGTGATAGTACCGGTGCACGCGCTTCGTGAAGATGCTTGCGGAGACGATCAAGATCGGGATCGGCAGGAGCGACAAGGCCGCCAGCTTCCAGTTCAACGTGAAGAGCATGATCGTGATGCCGATCAGCGTCAGGGCGGCCGTCAGCATCCCTTCCAGCCCGTCCACGAAAATGCGCTCCATGTGCTCGGTGTCGTTCGTCACCCGGGACATGATCTCGCCGGAGGAACGGTTCTCGAAATAGCTGATCGAGAGCCGCTGCAGTGCCGCAAAGACCTGGTCGCGCAGATCGGTCACGACACGCTGTTCCAGCGTATTGTTAAGGCGGATCCGCAAAGAAGCAAAGACGGTTTTCAGCGCGTGGACGCCGACCAGGCCGGCCACAGCCCACCCGAGCAGCTCCGGACGGTGGGCCTGGATGACATCGTCAATCACGACCTTGATCAGCCACGGCGGCACGAGATCCATGGCCGTCGCGGCCATCGCGCTCGCGAACGTGATCAGCACAAGCAGACGGTATGGCCGGAGGTATCGAAGGACGCGGAGAAGGGCCTTCACGGGCGGTGGCTGGGCGGCCTGTTAGATGACCGTCGCATGGTCCTCTTTCCAGAAACGCTCGAACTCATCGAGCTGAGTCAGGGTGGACATGTCGGTCATGCGGTCCAGGAACACCTTGCCGATCAGGTGATCCATTTCATGCTGGATGCAGACAGCATAGAGGCCTGTGGCTTCGATGTCCAGCGGCTGCCCGTGACGATCCAGCCCGCGGACGCGGACCATGGAGGGCCGGGTGACCTTGCCGCGCAGTCCGTCCACGCTCAGGCAGCCCTCCCAACTCTCTTCCTGGTGCGGTCCATAAAAGATGATTTCCGGATTGATCAGGACCGTATTGGGGAAGCCCCCCTCGCCGGGGCACTCCATCACGATCACCTGCTGCGACCGGGACACTTGAGGAGCCGCCAGGCCGATCCCATGGGTCTCGACCATGGTCTGGAACATGTCGTCGATGAACTGCTGGAACGCCGGGGCGGCAATGTCGTCGGGATGAACCGGCGCCGCGATCTGCCGCAACATCGGATTGCCGAGTTTTACAATCGGTAACAGCGCCATGATGATCGATTTTATAACACAGCCCCCGCCGGGCTCGCAATGCGAGGCACTCAGTCCCTGGGAAGCGGCGCGCGGGGCTTCCTCGGCTCGGGAAACTGGAAGGTCTCGCGATCGGCGTTCCACCATTCGGTCCACTCCCTGGACCATTCCTCGCGGTCCTGCCTGGTGGAGGTTTCCCAATCATGTATTTCGCTCTCGTGACGGGTCAGGATCCACAGGGACTGGATGGCCGTCGTCGCCACAAATCGCTCCTCATCCGCCATCAAGCCGATCAGCACCGGCACAATGGCCTTCTGGCGCACGTACCGGGCTTCGAACGCGGCCACCTTCCGTACCGCGGACTCCGGATCCTTCGCCATCGTCTCGATGGCAGGCGGCGTCAACGACGCATCCAGCCGAACAGCCACCCTCAGGGCATGCTCGCGGACGCGGGAGATCTCAGTCGGCGCCTTCGCCGCCTGAATCAGGGCCGGCACGGCGCTCGGATCCTTGATCAACAGCAACGTCTCGATCGCGTTGTACCGGACGCGCGGGCTCGGCATGGTCAAGGCTTTGGTCACTACCGGCACAGCCGGCTTTCCCAAATGAACGAACTCGCCGATGGCCCAAAATTCCTGCTTGCCTTCCAGCAACGGCAGCAACGCCTCCGCCCGCTTGAGTTCTTCCGGCCCGAGCGGCTTGTCCAGCGGGGGGATGGAGGTGTCCGGCGCGTCCTGCGGCTTGGGCGGCATGTCGTAACCGAACGGCGCCTGCCCGACGTCCGGAACCTGCGTCAGCCACGCTGTCGCTGAGCGACTGGCCGCAAACGACGCCGTCGCGCCGAGGACCAGGCCCGCGCCGATCATGAGCGCGACGACCACGGCAATCTTCCGATATGAATCGTTCGTGCGCATCTATTTTTCTTCCGCCTCCTGCCGCCGCAGTTGCTCCTCATTGCGGTGAGCCCACTGATACAACACCGGCAGCACCAGCAGAATCAGCACAGCGGACGTGAGCATGCCGCCGACGACCACGCGGGCCAGTGGCTGCTGGGACTGCGCGCCGATCCCCGTGGCCACCGCCGCGGGCAGGAGACCGATGGCAGCCGCCAAGGTGGTCATTAACACCGGGCGCATCCGTGCCTCCGCGCTCGCCAGAATCGCTTCTGTCAGATCATGCCCCTCTTCGATCAGATCCTGAATGCGCACAATTAAAATCAGCCCGCCCTGAATCGCCACGCCGAACAGCGAGATGAAGCCGACCGCGGCCGAAATGCTGAAATCGGTCCCCGTCAACACCAGGGAAAATACGCCGCCAATCAAGGCAAACGGGACGGTCGCCAACACCAGCACCGCGTCGCGGAACGACTTCACCGCGATATACACCAGAAACAGCACGATCAGCAGGCTGAGCGGCACGACCTGCGCCAGACGCTTTTTCTCTTCCTGCAACTGATCGAACTCCCCGTGCCATTCCATGCGGTACCGTTCCGGCAATTGCACGCTCTGCGCAAGGCGCGCCTGCGCCTCCCGCACCGTGCTTTCGAGATCGCGCCCGCGCACGCTGAACTTGATCGGGATATAGCGTTCATTGTTCTCGCGATAGATGATGAACGCGCCGGTTTGCGTTGAAATACTTGCCAACTGCTTGAGCGGAATCCTTGCGCCGTTAGGCGTATTGACCTGGATGTTGCCGATCATCTGCTCGTCTCGGCGGTACTCGGGCAGAAATCGCACGACCAAGTCGAACCGGCGCTCGCCTTCAAACACCTGCGTCACGGCCTGGCCGCCGATCGCCGCCTGAATCACCGCGTTCACGTCCCCTACCAGCAGTCCGTACCGTGCGCACTCGTTGCGGTCCACGCGGATCAGCAGATTCGGCTGGCCCATGAGGCGAAAAATACCCAGGTCCTTCACGCCCTGCACCTGCTTCATCACGGCCTCGACCTCGACCGCCTTCTGCTCCAAGACTTTCAAATCCGGCCCGAACAGCTTGACGGAGTTTTCACCTTTCACTCCCGACATCGCTTCCTGCACATTGTCCTGGATGACTTGCGAGAAATTGAACGTTACGCCGGGAATCTTTCCCAGCCGCTCCTCGATCTCTCCGATCAACTGATGCTTGGTCGTGACATCCGGCCGCCATTCCTTCTTCGCTTTCAGATTCACCAGAAATTCCGCGTTGAAAAAACTGGTGGGGTCGGTGCCGTCGTCCGGACGGCCAAGTTGCGAGACGACGTGCGTGACTTCCGGATACTGCCTGAAAATTCCACGGATTTCCTCAGCCAGGCGGTCCGCCTGCTCGAACGAAATATCCACCGGCATTGTCGCGCGGACCCAGAGATTCCCCTCTTCCAGGGCCGGCATGAATTCGCCTCCCAAAAGCGGGATTACCGCCAGCATCAGGCAGAACAACCCCGCCGCTGCACCGACCATAAGCCCTTCATGCTTCAGCGCCCATGCGAGCGACGCCAGATAGACCCGGCGGATGCCGCGCACAACCAGTGTATCCTGCTCATGAATGTGGTTGGTCAACAACAGGGAGGCCAGGGCCGGTGCAAGGGTAAATGCCATGAGTAGTGCGCCCGTGAGCGCGAAACCGTAGGTCAACGACATCGGGGCGAAAATTTTTCCCGGCACGCCGGTCATCGTAAAGAGCGGGATGAATGCCACGACAATGATCGTGGTGGCGAAAAAAATCGGCCGACCGACTTCCCGCGCCGCGCGCATGATGTGCTGCGGCACTGTCAGCCCGGGCCCTTTCCGGCTGGCCAGATGATAGAAGATGCTTTCCACCATGATCAGCGTGGAATCCACGATGATGCCGAAATCGATCGCGCCCAGCGAGATCAGATTGGCCGACTCCCCTGCCATCACCATCATGCTGAAGGTGAACAGCAGGGCCATCGGCACTGTCAGCGCCACGATGGTCGCCGCGCGGAAATGCCCCAGGAAGATGTACAGAATGATGAACACCAGCACGATGCCGCTGATCAAAATGTCGAGCACCGTCTCGATGGTCGTGTGGATCAGCACGGTGCGGTCGTAAAACGTCTTGACCTTGACGCCTTCCGGCAGCTTCCAGGCATTCAGTTCCTCGACTTTCTGTCGCACTCGATCCAGCACCGGCAGTGCCTTATAGCCCCGCTGCAACAGCACGACGCCTTCGACGACATCTTCCCGGTCGTCGATGCCGACCTTGCCCAGCCGAATGCGTGAGCCGACGTTGACCTTGCCGAGATTCCGGATGAATACCGGCGTGCCGTTTTTCTCCGCGACCATGATATTTTCAATGTCGCGGAGATTCTCGATCAACCCCAGGCCGCGGACGTTGTGGCTCTGCGACCCGATCGTGAGGTAATTCCCGCCGACGTTGGCGTTGCTGTTCGTCAGCGCATCCTGGACCTGCTGCAGCGACACGCCGTAACTGATCAGGGCGCCGGGATCCACCTCGACGTGGTATTCCCGTGTCGTTCCGCCGAACGCCGTCACGTCGATGACGCCCGGCACGCGCTTGAACTCGCGCTGCAGCTTCCAATCCTGAAGCGTTTTCAAATCCGTGAGCGTCGTGCCCGGGCCACCTGTCAGCTCGTAGCGGTAAACTTCCGCGATCGCCCACCAGGGAGACAGCGTCGGCTGGACGTTGTTCGGCAGCGTGATCATCGCCAGCCGGTTCAGCACCTCCTGGCGATCAAAAAAGTATTTCGTGCTGAAGTCGAAATAAAATTTGATGTCGCTGAGACCAAAAATAGAGAGCGAGCGGATATCGGTAAGCCCCGGCATGCCGGTGAGCGTCACCTCGATTGGAATGGAAATTTGCCGTTCGATTTCCTCCGCCGACCACCCGGGATACTGGGTGATCACTTCGACCATCGGAGGGGACGGGTCGGGATAGGCGATCACGTCAAGCGTGTGAAAAGCGTAGAGGCCGCCGAAGAGCAGCCCCAACCCGAGCACGCACACGAAGAACCGCTGCTCGAGTGCAAACTCAACGATTCGTGGAATCATGCGAGGACGGAACGACTGTGACGCGATCCATACGCCGTCGCGATCATGCGCCCGGTGCCTTGGTTTCCTGGCCCTTGATCAGCACCGCGCCCTTCGTCACGACCCGCTCGCCAGGCGTCAGCCCTTCGAGAACACGCACTTGGTCGTTTGATGCGGTCGCCGTTTTGACGACTCGCCTGGCATAGCGGTTCCCGGCTTCCACCACGTAGACGAACTCCTTGCCATCCGCCTCCAATACCGCTTCTCGTGGAACGGCAATGAATTGGGTGGTGTCACCGACGTCGATATTCAAGCGGGCAAACATTTCCGGTTTCAGCTTATGCGCCTCGTTGTCCACCATGGCCCTGACCTTGATCGTCCTGGTATTGGGGTCCACGACGTCTCCGACAGCGGAGAGCACGGCGGGAAACGACGTGCCAGGATAGGCCTCCACGGTCACCGCCGCCACCTGCCCCATCTTGACCAGATCGAGATCCCGCTCATAGAGGTCGGCCACCACCTGCAGCCTGTCCAGATCGGCCACGGTGAAGAGCACCTGGGTGGGATCGCCGCTGACGGACTGTCCCGGCGTGATATTTCGCTCCACCACCGTGCCGGTCAGCGGACTCTTCATGTCGAATCGCGAGGTGATCTTCTGCTCGGCCAGCGGTTTATCCAATTCGGAGGCCGGCACCCGCAGCGAGAGCAACCGTTCCTTGGACCGTCGAAATTCGGCCTGCGCCTTGATCCGGTCGTTCTCCGCCTGCTTGAGATCCTTCTGCGGGAGAGCTTTGTTTTCGTAGAGATCCTTGGCAAGCTCGTAGGCGCGCGTTGCATATTCCAGCTCGGAGGCTTCCTTGACAAATTCAGAATAGGCGGCGGAAATGTCCGGGCTGTCGATGACCAGCAGGATGTCCCCGGCCTTTACGCGGTCGCCGAGTTTGGCGCGCACCTCGACGACGCGGCCCTGCAGGGGGGACGAGATTTTCGAGAACCGGTCTTCGCCGTAGGTGACCCTCCCGGCCAGGGTCAGTGCTGCCTTCACGGCACTGTATTCCACCACCATCGTGTCAACCCGGCTTTGAATGTCCGTCGCCACGGACGGCGCGGATTGCACCTTGGGTGTCGCAGCATTCGATGAGGGGGGCTGCTCGGTCCTGTCGCAGGCGCTGAGCAGCACGATGACCGACATACCGATGAGAAGGAGCCGCCACATCTTCACGAGGCAATCTCGCGGCCGACAGCGTTTTCGAGCAGAAACAGGTTGCGCTGGTAATTGAACAACGTCTCGATATAGTTCTGCTGGATGGTTCGGGAGGTTCGGGCCGCATCGAGCAGATCGATGATCGTCGCCCCCCCGCGTTCGTAGGCCTTCTCCACGATCGTCAGGGTCAGCCGCGCATCCTCCAGCACTCCGCTCCGGTAGGTTTCCACCAGGCGGCGGCTTTCAAGCAGGTTCCGGTAGGCGATTTCAACGTCATTCTCGACCTGCACGACGGCCTTTTGGAGATCGGCATCCGCCACCTGCGTGGAGACTTCCGCCTGCACGATGCCGCCCTGGTTCCGGTTGAACAGTGGAAGCGGGACTCCCAGGCTGAAACCGAGCTGTTGCTGGTTGTCAGGACCCTGCGGCCCCTGCAGCGCAATCCCGGCGCCAGCTGTGATGTCCGGAATCCGGTAGGCCTTCGCCAGCCGGAGATCAGCCATTCGCTGCGACTGCGTCAGCCGCTTCATCCGGATATCCGGCCGCGTCTCGATCGCCAGCCGGCGCAGCGCAACAATGTCCGGCTCGATCAAATGATAGCCCAGTTCCGTGGTCAGCAGCACTTCCACGCTTGGCGAGAGACCGAGCAGCACACGGAGATCCGCCCGGGCCTGGTTGCCGTCCTGGATCGCCTGGATGATTTGCGACTGGAAATCCACGACCTGGAGGCGAATCCGAATGAGATCGACTTCCGCAATATAGCCTTTTTTGAACCGGATCGTGTTGACTTCCAGAATGCGGGAAAACCGGTCCCGGTTTTCCTCCGCCAGCGCCAGCCGGCGTTGGGCCAGTTGGACCCGGTAGTAGGCGTCCTTGACCGTGAAGGTGAGCTGACGAATCGCGTCTTCGAAATTCGCTTCGGCCGACCGGGCCCCGAAACTGGCGCTCTCCATGCGATAGCCGCGCTTGCCGGCCATCTCGAAGAGCTGCTGAATCTGCGGATAGACCTGTCCGCTACGGGTGAGTGTCTGCTGCTGGCCGAACGCGCCGAGCGTGCTGACTGAGAGGACCGGATTCGGAAAGAGCCGCGCGGTGATTTGCTGGCCCTTGGCATGGTCGATCCCGAATTTCGTGATGAGCAGGTCGAAGTTCTGTCGGAGAAACAGCGCGACGGCCTCATCCTGGTTGAGGCGCATGGTGGAAGGCGCCGGCTTCTGCGCCATGCTTGCCTTGTTGTCGTCGGCTGTCGCCGACCAGGACAACCCTGTCCCCCAGAGACATGCCCCTGCGGACAGGCTTATGAGCAGTACCCGCATGGGTAACTTCATACGCATCCATCCCCTCGTCTAACTTCTTGCATTATATCGCCTTTTTCTATTTTTGGGAATACTTATGCATTCCCCTCGGCTATCGACAGTTGGGAAGCAACTGCTACTTCATTTTTAATTCCGTCCACGCCCGGTCATATAACCGGAGCGCATCGCCGACATCCACCATCCATTCCAGATGCCCCAGCGCAGCCTCGTCCGGATAGACGGCGGGATTATCACGCACACTGGCCTTTACCAGGGTCCTGGCCTCTCGATTCGCCGACGCGAAGAGCAACCGTTCACTTGTGCGGGCTGCCACCTCGCGATCCAGCAGATAGTTGATGAACTGCAGGGCCAGTTCTTTATTGCGAGAGGTCTTCGGTATCACCAGGCAGTCCGCCCAAATCGTCGCGCCTTCCTTCGGCACAACATATCTGATCGAAGGCTTCAGCGTCATCGCCCGGGCGACGGGACCACCCCACCCATGAGCCAGGACGACTTCGCCCGATGCCAGTAACTGGTCGAAATGGTCGCTGCTATAGGTCTTGACCAGTGGCTTCTGCCGGAGCAATTTCGCCTTGGCTGCTTCGATGATCGCCGGATCGCGCGTGTTCATGGACTGGCCCATCGAGCGCAGGACCGCCCCGAAGACTTCCCGCTGATCGTTCAACATGCTGATCCTGCCCTTGTAGCGTTCGTCCCACAGCACGGCCCAACTGTCCGGCGGCGTCTGGATCACGCTCGAATCGTAGCCGATTCCGACCGTGCCCCAGAGATAGGGTACCGAATAGCGATGATCGGGGTCGACGGGCAGTTTCTCGAGACCCCTGGCCAACTGCCGGGCGTTCGGAATTCTGGCCGGATCCAATTCCGCCAATAATCCCTGCTTCAGCATGACCGAGACCATGAAGTCCGACGGAACAGTCACGTCGTAGCCTGATGCGCCGCTCTGCAGTTTGGCCAGGAGTTCTTCGTTGCTGCTAAAGGTATCGACGACGACCTTCGAGCCGGTCTGCCGTTCGAATTCCTCCAACAGCTCCGGCCCGACGTAATCCGACCAGGTAAAATAGTAGAGCGTCTTTCGTGAATCGCCGTCTGATGAGGGCTGGCAGGCGAAGAGCGTCGCGCAGAGAAAAACGGCAACCCACATCCTACTTTTCATAGACACGCTGCACCACCAACGACAACGCAACCAGCCCCATCGACGCCAGCACCAGCAACGTGGACAACGCGTTGATCTCAGGCGAGATGCCGGTCTTGATCATCGAGTAGACTTTCAGGGGCAGCGTGGTGGCGCCGGGACCAGCCGTGAAGAAAGTCACGACAAAATCATCGAAGGACACGGTGAAGGCCAGCAGCGCCGCGCCGACGATGGCCGGCTGCAGCAGGGGCAGCGTCACCCGGCGCAAGGCCTGCCAGGGCGTCGCGCCAAGATCACGCGCCGCTTCCTCCAAATGCGGGTCGAGCTTCCTCAATCGCGTGCGGACCAGGACCATGACGACCGGCACATTGAACGCCGCGTGGCCGACCATCACGGTCGGCAGGCCGAGTGGCATGCTGAACAGGACAAACAACAACAGGAGCGAGACGCCCATCACGATTTCGGGCATCACGAGCGGCAGCAGGAACGCGCCGTCCAGCCATGCCCGGCGCCTCCACGGCAGCCGCTCCAGCCCGATGGCGGCGCCGACGCCGAGCAGCACGGCAATGGCGGTCGACACCGTGGCGATCAGGAGACTGTTCCGAAGGGCGGCTGCAAGCGCATGGTCCTGCGTCAGCAGGCGATACCAGTCCAGCGAAAAGCCCTGCCACGTTGCCGCCAGCTTGGCGGCGTTGAATGAATAGGCGATCAACACCGCAATCGGCAGATAGAGAAAGAGCAGATTGCCGAGACTCGCCGCCAGGAGCCACCCCTCACTCTTGCCTCTCATAACGGCCTCACTCCGCCGGCCCGCTGATACCACCACGATCCGGCGAGGACCATCGCCATGAGGACCAGCGAGGCCGCCGACCCCAGCGGCCAATCGCGTACGACCAGATACTCGTGCTGGATGAAATTGCCGATCATCATGGACCGCGCGCCGCCCAGCATGTCCGGCGTGATGTAGGCGCCGAGCGACGGGATGAAGACCAGCAGGCACCCTGCCATGATGCCCGGCTTCGCCAGCGGCACGATCACGCGCGTGAAGACCGCCCGGCCCGGGGCATAGAGATCCCGCGCTGATTCGATAAGCGAACGATCGATCCGCTCGATGGCCGCATAGAGCGGCAGGACCATGAACGGCAGATAGCCATACACGAGGCCGATCAGCACGGCCGTGTCGGTATACAGAATCTCGATCGGCCTGGAAGTCAGGCCTGCATTCGTCAGCAAGGCATTCAGCAGCCCGTCGACCCTCAGCACATTCATCCAGGCGTAGGTGCGCACCAGAAAATTGGTCCAGAACGGAATCAGCACCAACATCAGCCAGATGCCCTGCCGGCGCGCCGGCGCCCGTGCGATGTAATAGGCCAGAGGAAATCCGAGACAGAGGCACAACCCCGTCGTCGCCAGCGCCAGCGCGACCGAGCGGAGGTAGATCCACAGATAGAGCGGATCGGCCAGGTCGCGATAGTTCGCAAGAGTAAAGATCCACTCGACGCCGCCATACGTGCCTCGCGACGCGAAGCTGATCAGGAGCACGATCAGGAGGGGAAGCACGAAGAAGAGGCCCATCCAGACGAGCGATGGCGTGAGCAGCCACGCAGCCTGGCGGGCATCGGTCCGTGACTGGGAAGAGTTCATCACTGGGTCAGCACCACGCTTTCGCCGCGATTCCAGCAGACCACGGCGGCTTCACCTGGCCGGAACCGCTTCTGCCCGCCATCGGCATTCGGCACCCGGACCGTCCAGAGAAGCCGGTCGGCCACGCGCAGTTGGTACTGCATTTCGTGTCCATTGTAGACCGTCTTGGCCACGCGAGCCGGCATGACGTTGTCGAACCCGCCCACCGCCGCCTGTGGCGACAGGTGTAGCCGCTCCGGACGGATGACAAGGACGACGGCGCTCCCCCGCGCGGTTCCTGCCGGCACGTCCGCCTGGATCGCCGGCAGCTCCGGCGCCTCGATGCGGCCCCGCGTCCCCTCCACCTCGGCAAGGCGGCCGTCGAGGCGGTTCGAGAGGCCGACGAACCCGGCGACGAACAGGGAGGCCGGCGCCTCGTAGAGTTCCTGCGGCGCGCCGATCTGCAGGATACGGCCATGGTCCATGACCGCCACCCGGTCGGCCATGGTCAGCGCCTCCTCCTGATGGTGCGTCACGCAGATAAAGGTCACTCCGACCTGCTCCTGGATCGCCTTCAACTCCACCTGCATCTCCTGGCGCAACTGCTGGTCCAGCGCGCCGAGCGGCTCGTCCAGCAACAGAACGGCCGGCCGGTTGACGAGCGCGCGGGCGAGGGCCACTCGCTGTTGTTCACCGCCGGACAGCTGCGCCGGCAGCCGATCGCCTTTGCCCGCCAGTTGCGCCATGTCCAGCGCCTCGCCGACGCGCGAGCGAATCTCCGTCCTGGCGATGCCGCGCATTTCGAGACCGAAGGCCACGTTGCCGGAAACCGTCAGATGGGGAAAGAGCGCGTACTGCTGAAAGACAAGATTCACAGGCCGGAGATTGGGCGGATCGCCCGCGATCGAACGCCCGTCGATCAGAATGTCGCCCTGATCCGGATGCTCGAAGCCGGCGATGAGCCGCAGGGTGGTGGTTTTGCCGGACCCGCTGGGACCGAGGAGGGAGAAGAATTCGCCGCGCCGGATGCTGAGCGACAGATGATCCACTGCCACCGTGGAGCCGTGGCGCTTGACCACCTCCCGCAGTTCGACGGACGGAGAAGTCACGTACTGGTCAGCTCGACGCCCGTGTCATGCTCGCGCGAATGCTTGCGCAGGCGAACCTTGGCATGGTGCTGGCGAAGCAGTTCCCGCCGCAGGATCTCGCGGTCTTCGCCGACGATCCGGACGAGCCGGTCCATGTCCTCGGCATGTTCCCGCACCAATTCCGACAGGGTATGGACCTGCCGCTCGAGGCGATCGATCCGCCACAGGAGATTTTGCACCGGCGTCTCGGCCGGCCGGCTGGTCGGAAGACGCACGACGCGTCCCCGTTTTCCGCTCATGGGTTTTTTCGGCATAGGCTCCCCTGCATCGTCCGTGATTCAGATTGTGCGCGTAGTATCCTCTCGGCGCCGGACCGTGTCAATCCTTCCCATTTCCGGCGCGCCCTGCTAGAATCCAGCATCATGAAAAACGTCCTCGCCATGGTGCTGGCAGGCGGCAAGGGCGAACGCCTCCATCCCCTGACCCTCCATCGTGCCAAGCCGGCCGTCCCCTTCGGCGGCAAGTATCGCATCATCGACCTGACGCTCAGTAATTGTTTCAATTCCGGCCTCCGAAAGATCGCCGTCCTGATCCAGTACAAATCCTGGTCGCTCGACCGCCATATCCGGACGGCCTGGAGCATCCTGAACCCGGAAGTTGGCGAATATGTCGTATCGGTTCCTCCCCAGCAACGCATCAGCGAGGATTGGTACCGCGGCACCGCCGATGCGGTCTACCAGAACATGTTCCTGCTCGACAACGAGCGGGCGGACTATCTCCTGATCCTCGCCGGCGACCACATCTACAAGATGAATTACGCCGAGATGTACGAGTTCCTGATCGAGAAACGGGCCGATGCGGTCGTCGGCGCGCTGGAGTTTCCCGTTGCCGAAGCCAGCCGCTTCGGCGTCATCGGCGTGGACGAGGATTTCCGGATCCAGCGCTGGGATGAAAAACCAGCCAGCCCGACGCCGATGCCCGGCGACCCGAATCAGGCCCTGGTCTCCATGGGCATTTATCTGTTCAAGTCCGACGTTATCAGGAGCTGCTTGACGGAAGATGCCGCGCAGGACACCGCGCATGATTTCGGAAAAAATATCATCCCCAAATTGATCCGGCAGGGCCGCGTCTACGCCTTCAAATTTCATGACAAGAATAAAAAGGCCGTCAAGTACTGGCGCGACATCGGAACGCTGGACGCCTATTGGGAAGCCAACATGGACCTCGTCTCGGTGGACCCGCTGTTCAACCTCTACGATCAGGACTGGCCGCTCCGCACCTACCAGGGCCAGTTCCCGCCGGCCAAGTTCGTGTTCGCGCAGGATTACGCAGGCGGGCGCATGGGCGTGGCGCTGGACTCGATCGTCTGCGGCGGGTGCATCATCTCCGGTGCCCGCGTGCAAAACTCTGTGCTCTCCCCGGACATTCACGTTCAGGATTACAGCGAAGTCCGTGAATCCGTGGTGATGGAACACGTCCGCATCGGTGACCACTGCAAGATCCGTCGCGCGATCATCGACAAGGATGTGATCATCCCGTCCAAGACCGAAATCGGCTACGATCTCGATCTCGACCGGCAGCGGTTCCACATGACCGATTCGGGCCTCGTGGTGATTTCAAAAGGAATGAAGCTGGATGCCCCCCTCCATCCATCCGGTTGACCTCATCGCGGCGCTCCGCCAGAAGCACCTGACTCCAGCGATTGTCTTTCTGACGTCCCGGCGGGCCTGCGACGACGCGATGACGGCCTTCGAACGCGACCAGGTTGCGCTCCCGCCAGCGCGCCGGCAGACCATCGCCGCCACGCTCAAGGACCTGGCCCTGCTGTATCCCAGCATCGCGGAGCACCCGCTCGTCTCCGTCGTGGAGCGCATCGGCGTGGCCGCGCACCACGCCGGGCACCTGCCGTCCTGGAAGATCGCCATCGAGGAACTGATGCGCCAGGGGCTCCTCGACGCCGTCTTTGCCACGACGACGCTGGCCGCGGGCGTGGACTTCCCCGCCCGCACGGTCGTCATCACGCAGTCGAGCGTCCGCAAGACAAGGGACTTCACCGACCTGACCAACAGTGAAGTGCAGCAACTGGCCGGACGCGCGGGCCGGCGCGGCAAGGACCTGGTTGGTTTCGCGGTCGTCACCCCGTCGCCCTACATCGACCTCGGCGTCATCACCAAGGGCCTGACGGGACAGCCGGAGGCGATCGACAGCCAGTTCTCGATCAGTTATTCGATGGCGCTTAATCTGCTGAAAGCCCACCCCCTGGGCCAGATCCAGTCCATCCTCTCCAGAAGCTTTGCGCAGTTCCAATTGAACCGGCGAGCCGAGACGCTGGAGCGAAAGCTGGACGCGTTGCACGTGCAGATGGACCCCTATGGCCCGCGCGTCTGCACGGACTGGATCACGCAATGGCAGTCCTTCGACCAGGCCCGCAAGAGAAAATCGCAGCGCGTGCATCCCAAGCGCCACGAGCCGCCCGAATTGACCGCCACCCTGCACTTCCTGACACCCGGACGTGTCGTGGGCCTGACGCGGGGCCGCGGCATCGTGCTTCGGCAGTACCGGAGCCGCGGACAAAAGAGCCCGATGGTGACCGTCCTGCGGGAGGCCGGCGCCGTCACCGAATGTCCGGCGCCGACGGTAACGCAGGTCTTCGACCGGGTCTTCGACGTGCAGGAAACGCCGGCCTATCCCTGGTGCACGCCGCACAGTCTGGACGAACTGACCGGCCACCTGTCGGAGCTGCCGGTTCGTCTTCCCGTGCTGCCCATTCTCGTACAGCCGGAACCGGAGGAACGGGAAGTGGCCCTGACCCTCACCGACGATTTTCCCTGCCCCACCTGTCCGTCACGGCCGGCCTGCCAGAAGGACCACGCCACGGCGTTGAAACTTCGTCAGGACGTCCAGCGCCATCAGAAAATGATTCATGCCCTGCGCACCGGCCTCTGGCACCGGTTCCAATCCCGCACGGACGTCCTCCAGCAGTTCGGCTATCTCACGCCCACCTGCCAGCTGACGGCGGACGGCGAATGGGCCAGGCTGATCCGCATGGACCACTCGCTGCTGATCACCGAGTTGATCCGCGCCGAAGCCTGCACGGGCGTGGAGCCTCACGTTCTGGCGGCCGTCATGTCCAGCATCGCGCACGACAACGACCGCCCCGGCTCGTTCCCGCGCATGAGCCCCGGACTCTCCTCGGTCATGTGGCAGGTGCGCAAACTGGCTGAGTCCATCGCGCCGCACGAAGACCCGCCGCTGCTGCGCGGGGACGTGGCCGCCCTGACGGAACGCTGGGTGGCCGACCCGAACCTGACCTGGCTCGGACTCTGCCGGACGACCACGATGGCCGAGGGAGACATCTACCGGCTGCTGGCTCGCACGTTGGAATACCTGTCGCAAATTCACACGCTCAAGGCCACTCATGCAGGCCTGGCCGACACGGCCTACAAGGCAATCAAGGCGCTGCGGCGTGGCGTGCTCGAGGAACTGCCGTGACGACGGAAGAACTCGAAAAACTGCTCGCCCAGCAGCCGGTCTCCCTCCTGCACCGGCTGGGGCACGGACGCGTCCCCCGGCACTTTCGTCTCGGCAAGCGCCGACTCATCGAAGCGCTGCTGCGCAGCACGGCCACGAATCGGACCGGCTTGGAATCGGATCTCCTGGCCCTGATCAAGGACGGCGACCGGCAGCAGGGCCGGCCGGCCGCGCAGATGAAAACGGCGCTGGCCGCCCATCGGCGCCAGCCGGCGTCCGCCGAGCCGGAACCGGCCGAGCCCGCGATGGACCTCGACGCCTTCCTGCAGGGCATCGGAGTTCCGGAGCCGACCCCCTTCGTGCCGGATCCCTGGCAGGACGAAGCCCTGACGCACCTGACCGAAACGGACGTCATCGTCAGTGTCCCGACCGGCAGCGGCAAGACCTACGTCGCCGTCGAAGCCACCAAGCGCGCCATCGAGGCCGAGCGCACCGTCATCTACACGTCCCCGTTGAAGGCGCTCTCAAACACCAAATTCACCGAGTTCTCGAAACTCTTCGGCGCGGAGCGCGTGGGCATTCTCACCGGAGACCGCAAGGACAACACGCACGCCCCGCTCCTGATCATGACAACCGAGATTCTGAGAAATCTGCTCTACGATGCGGCGGGCGGCGAAATCGACGTGCGTCTGGACACGCTGGGCCTGGTGATCATGGATGAGTCGCAGTACCTCGCCGACCCGGAACGCGGGGTGGTGTGGGAGGAGACCATCATTTTCTGCCCGACCCAGGCCCGGCTGCTGCTGCTGTCCGCCTCGATCGGCAACCCCCATGACATCGCAGCCTGGCTCTCCAGCATTAGGCCGACTCCCTGCCATCTGGTCCGGCACAACCGCCGCACTGTCCCGCTCCGAGCCGGTTATTTGCATCCATCAGGCAAGCTGGCCCCGCTCTTCCGGACTGTCGGCATTCCCCACGGGCATGCCACTCTGCATCCCGAGGCAAAACGGCTCTTTGCCCAATATGAAGACGAGACCCTCCAGCCACGTTCCCGCTAGCCCGCATTATTCATGGCGGGTCGTAGCGAAATCGTGGAGCCGTGTTGCGAGACGGGCGCCTGGAGTCGTGAGGGGGAGGGAGGCATCCTTGAAACAGGATGTTGACCGACCGAGCGACGAGCCCGCCCGCTTGGCCGCCAGAAGCCCGCGGCCCAGCTTGTCGTAGCAGCGAATCCACGATTGCAGCAGAAGCGTTCATGAATGATGCGGGCTCAGTTGTTAAAATCACACAGATCGGTATGGCTTTTACTACAGAACGCTGTTCAATTATTTAAAATATGTTAATATTTTCAATTAGTTATAAATGGTACTGGTCTTGCTTGGTACTACGACAAGATATGAAAACCACCGCCAACATGCAGAATGCCGTAATCGCGCTGGGGTTCGTGATAGTCTTGGGCGGGTGCCAGGGCGCGCAGATCGCCAAGACACCAACCTCAATGGATAATACGGGATTCATGACCGCCTGGGACGCGTACCGCCATTGTCAGGTCGGCACGAACGTGGACACCATGCGCACCGAAATGCAGCACCTGACCCGCGCGGCCTCGGTCCAGGAGTCGGCAGACAGTTTGTCCGCCTTCATGCCGAACTTCGTGAAACGCGTGATGGCCAGACCGGCCTCGAGGCTCGCGGCTGATCCGAAGGCCATGGCAGCGGCCTGCGCCCTGTCCACTGGGCACGCGGCCCTGCGCGCCGAACGGATGGAGCTGGCGGCCGAGATGTTCCAGTCCGTGCTCAAAAACCAGTCACAACCGGAATTGGCCTACTACGTGGACCAGGCCAGGGTCGGCCTGAATCAGGTGGAGCATGGCATCCAGTTCGCGGGCAGCCTCACAGGCAACGCTCCGGTGCTGATGACGATCTCCGCTTCCTCTGTCGTTCTCCGGAACAGCGCGCCCGCGTTCCTCGAAGACTAGCCGGTCGACCGCGTCCGCATCTCCCGTATACGTTGATACAGCGCCACATAGGCTTCTGCTGAACGGGTCCAGGACACGTCCGTGGCCATGCCCGCCTTTATCAGCCCCATCCATTCGGCTCGATCCGCATAGACACGCAGCGCCAATAATATCGTCGTCAGCAATGCTTCCGGCGTGGCATCCGTGAATGCGAACCCCGTAGCCCGTCCCTCGGCCGCGGTCTGCGGCGTATAGGCCACCACCGTGTCCGCCAGACCTCCTGTTTTCCGGACGACCGGCACCGTGCCGTAGCGCAGGCTGTAGAGCTGGCTCAGCCCGCAGGGTTCGTACCGCGACGGCATGAGAAAGAGATCCGCGCCCGCCTCGATCGCATGCGCCAGCGCGTCGTCGAATCCGATGCGGACCCCGATCTTGTCCGGGTATCGCATGTGGAACGACTGGAATTGCAGTTCCAACGGAGGATCGCCCGTCCCGAGCAAGGCCACCTGCACGTCCAGCCGCATCAGTTCAGGCAGGACCGCCGCGACCAGATCCAGCCCCTTCTGCGGCGTGAACCGCGAGATCACCGCCAGGAGCGGCACGTCGCGCACCGGCAGCGACAGTTCACGCTGCAAGGCTTCCTTGCACGATCGTTTGCCGACCAGGTCTGACGGGGAATAAAGGACCTTGAGATGGGGGTCGCTTTCTGGATTCCACGCCTCCGTGTCGATCCCGTTCACCACGCCGCTCAAGCGGTCCCGCCGCTCGCGCAGGACTCCGTCAAGGCCCGCCCCGAACTCCGGCGTCTGGATCTCGCGGCTGTAGGTGGGGCTGACCGTCGTCAGGAGGTCGGCAAAGACCAGGCCTCCCTTCAATAGATTGGCCTGGCCGTAGAACTCCAGCGTTTTCGGCGTGAAGAATTCCGGTCCCAACCCTGTTTTCGGAAAGGCCGTTGCCGGGAAGAGCCCCTGATAACCCAGGTTGTGCACCGTCAGGAGCGAGCCCAGCTTTTTGAACTCCGGACGCCTGGTATAGAGCGACTTGAGATAGACCACGCTCAGCGCCGCCTGCCAGTCGTGCGCATGCAGCACGTCGGGCGTCCATCGCGTGACTTTTGTGAAGGCCAGCAGGAGTTCGAGGGCCGCACGGCAAAAAAACGCGAACCGTTCGAGGTTGTCGGGATAATCGGCCCCCGCCTCCCCGTACAATCCCTGGCGGGCAAAGAACGGATCGTGCCCGATCGTGAACACCTGCACGTCGGACCCCGGCAGGCGCCCTTCCTCGACCACCGCGCTGACGATCCCGGACGACGCCGGCACCGCGAGCCGGCCCCACTCTTTCAATCCATACGACGCGCTCTCGATCGTGCCGTAGCGTGGCAGGACCAGCCTGACCTCATGCCTCAACCGGGCCACCTCGCGCGGCAGGGCTCCGACCACGTCGGCCAAGCCGCCGGTCTTGGCGAAGGGAACGGCTTCGGACGAGACGAACAGAATCTTCAGGGAAGGCACAGCGGGCATCACCGGCTCACGACCGATCTACGCAAGACCGTACGCTCACTTGGCAGGCGCGACGGGAACCGGCGTTTCGAGACGCGTCTTGAAGAGGTCCTCGCGGGCCCAGGTCTTGCCGATTGAATGGATCTCAGCCGCCGATACCTGTTCGCGATAGACCAGCAGGCCATCGGCGAAGCCGAGCAGTTCACCGCGATCCGGATACCCGAAGAAGGTGGAATCCTCGGAGATGATCTTTGTCGACCATCCCTGCGGAGCCTCACCCATCGGCACCCGGAACCGCGGTATGCTGTTGCCGTCGTCCAACGTGTAAAACTGCATCCGTTCACGATGCGTGTAGGCCGGCTTTCCCCAGGTTTCCAGAAACGCCTGGACCGTCAATCCATCAAAATGGATCTTGTTGTTGAGAATCTGCGTTTTTTGTTCCTGCAGCGTGGGACCGGAACAGGCCATCACGGAAAGGAACATCGCTGCGACAACGAAAAGATACAGATCTCCGGCAAGAACGTTCAAAAAGTCCGCCCCACAAGGCCGCAGAGAGCACGGCGACTGAGACGGGCTTCGTTTAGGCACGTCGCAGGGAGACGAGCGACCGAGAACGCAGTTGGCGGCCTTTTCCAACGTTCGTCTCATAAGAGGCGGCGTCCTTTCTGTTCCTTGGGTTTGACCGGAACGCAGATATCGCACTGGCAATGCTTCCGAAGGAACGTATATGAAAAGAGACCGGTGTCGTGCCCGTCGCTGAAGGTGAATTTCAGCGCGTAGCGTCCGACCGGCTCGACGTCCTGCACCGCGACAAAGATGGGCACGTCATCGGGCTTGAGCTTGAGTTCGCCGGTCCATTCGTCCGTGCAGGCGGCACAGGGACAATGCTGGCGGAGATAGCGGACCGGATAGACGCCCTTGTGTCCGTCGGACCACACGATCCCGAGCACGCCCTTCTCGATCCACTCCATGTCTTTGGGTTCAATCACGGTCGTCGTCATGGCGCCACTCTAACAAGAGATCCTAGGAAGGCACAAGCATGGATGACTTCCGACAGCCACAGTTTAACCTTCCTCTGGAATCACGATGCGAGCTTTAACACCTACCTGATCAAGCAGATACAACAAACCGCCGCCATCAATAAGTTCAAGCGGCTTGTCCTTGGCAAATTCGTAGGCGTCCGGCCCGTAGCTACTGGTCGCAACAATTATCCCCTTGCTTGCCCCTTCATTCAGCATAGTGCCGTACAGATCCCTGACAGCCGACACACCAACAGTATTTTTATAGCGTTTGGCCTGAATGACCACTTTACCTCCCAAGACAGGCCGGGTATCGAACGCCACAGCATCCACACCACCGTCGCGAGAAGATCGAGTGAGTTTAGTTTCCAGTCCCATCTTCGCGAACAAATTGCTGACGAGAGCTTCAAACTCCGACGGGTTTAAATCCATCAGATTCGGACGTGACTCCAATTCACCAAGCACGTCAGCCTGCTCGATAAATCGCTTGTCTACCATATCGAATTCAACTACCGGTTTTACCGATTGCAGGGCCTGCGGTTGGGACGAAACCTGCGCGCCCAAGTTACGCAGACAGGTGCTCTTCTCAATGCGTGCCAAGTTGATTTGCATAAATTCTTCCCTGGTCGTTCGGACTGAAATTAAGCAAGGGCGAATGTCCTTGCCGGTAGCAAGATCGACAGCCTGTACATAGCCATTAAATACCACGATCTCGAGGTGATGACCTTGATCAGCTTCTAACACCTCATGGATGGTCCGGATAGTTGTAGACGCAATGATGTCTTGATACAGCTCCTTAATATCGCCTGATTTTCGAGGTTTCTCCTCAATTTCATCTTTCGACCTTGAATAACGATATTCTGCAACGCGTGGAATTACGTTAATATCGGGGAAGTCGTACTCGACAACAATCTCCTTTGACTCCGAGACATAAGCAAGTCTAAATCTTTGAGGAAATCCTTCTGGATACTCAGATCGTTCCAGCACCATGGAGTTATACGTTTTGATTGCTACCGCCTCTCCATTTTTGTACGCAGTTTCTAAATCATTCACTTCCATATTGCGCTGCTGGACCTTCTTCTCATAAGCTTGCCGAGCCGCTTCATCCTGAGCACGCAACTCCGCAAGTTTGGCATGTCTCTTTTTCTCGGATGCTTCCCATGATTTTAGAGCAGCGTCATAGCGCGCCCCTGCAGCTTCCGTCTCACGCAGATATCGTCCTTTAAAACCAAAAAGGTTCTCAAAAAATCCCATCTGTCTTACTTCTAGAAGAAATGCCTGCTTACGTGGCGATGGCTGAAGGACTGTTAAATCTTTCGGAATTTGTGACGGCGTGTATCCATCACGAATACGGAGAGCTTCAAAAGTAATGGCGTCGTTAACAGAAAGAGTATGTTCTAAAATATGCTGCAGTTCTTCAATACGCTCAACAAGTTCGACATTTTTCTCCGCCGTTTCGTCTAGCCGGGCCTCCAGATAACGCTGCTTGTCTTCTTTTTCTTTCAGCCTATTTGACCGTTCTGTATCACGCGCCCGCCTTGCTGTTTCTCTTTGAATCCGTCTGTGCTCGGCTTCAAGACGCCGTTCCCGTCTGGCCTGCTCCCGAGCCAACGCATTGAGTGTGCTAATGAAAGTTCGTCCGGCCATTTCACGCTCCCTTGAACCTCACATATGTTCGCTCAACGACCATAAGATGTGCGTGGTTCCGCAGCGAGAAAATCCACCGGCGGCAGGCGCTTGCCTGTGACCACCATCACGTACGATTCGACGGCTGCTTCCAGTTCGTCGCGGATCTGCCCGGTGGCTTTCAGGCGGGTCACCGCCGCCGGCGCCCAGCGCAGGGCCTGCTGAAGGAACGCCTGGCTGCCGGCCGACATCGGCAGGCACCGGTCCCGGTCCCGCCTCGCGCAGGAGAGGCACACCAGGCCTCCGGCCAGCGGAGAAAACTGCCCGGCCATCCGTCCACGACCGTCTCCGCAGGCGGCGCAATGGTCGGTTTGCGGGCGGAATCCGGTCTCCCCCAGAAGCTTGATCTGAAACAGCAGCGCGGTCAGCGCAGGATCGTGGCCGCTTTGCAGCACGTGCAGGCCGTTGAGCAGCGTTTCGAAGATGCTGGGGTGGGCATCGCCCTCCCCCGTGACCGCCCCGACAAGATTGGCCATGCGGGCGGCCGACGACATCCGCGGCAGGTCGTCGCGCAGGCCGGAAAAGGAATCCCGGATGTCCGCGCCGGTGATGCGATAGAGCGAATCCCCACGCTTCTCGAACAGATTGAGCTCGCCATGGACGAAGGGCTCGAGCGCGCTGCCAAACCGGTTCCTGAGCCTGCGCGCTCCGCGCGCCACCCCGCGCAGCTTGCCGAAGCGGAGCGTGTAGAAGGTGACGATCCGGTCCGCCTCCCCCCACTTGCGGCTTTTCAGGACGATGGCGGGCGTCTTGAGCAGCGACATGCTATTTGAGATGGGACAACAGCGCCGTGGAGAGGGCGAGATAGATGCTGATGCCGGTAATGTCGTTCGCCGTGGTCACGAAGGGGCCGGCCGCCACGGCCGGATCCACGCCGACCCGTTTGAGCACGACCGGCATGATCGTGGCCATGCTGGTCGAGATGAGAAAGGCCATCAGCATCGAGGCGCCGACAACCATGCCCAAAAATCCCTGGTTGTGCCACGCCAATCCGACAAGGGTGAGCAGGATGCCGCAGGCCAGTCCCAGCAGCAGACCGATCCGG
>Ga0187893_10003951_pt1 | contig 29029 bp, 23 predicted proteins | sample MA1701074metaG_FD_139574 | JGI IMG/M metagenome (GOLD analysis project Ga0187893, IMG submission 139574) | White microbial mat communities from a basaltic lava cave in the Kipuka Kanohina Cave System on the Island of Hawaii, USA - MA170107-4 metaG ...
CGATCACGCCGTCGATGGAGACGTCGGCCCACGGCGTCACGCCCAGCTGCAGCCAGCCCGTGCCGGTCGCGGCGGCGCCCTCGGGGGCCGTCGTGGCTGCCGGCGTGGGCTCGGGCGTGGGCGCGAGCGGGGTCGAGAATGGTGTCTCCGTCGCCACGGGCGTGGGCGTGGGGGTGGGTGCCGGGCGTGTGGCAACCGGTGGAGAAGCGGGCGTGGGCTCGAGCGCCTCGACTCCGGGCGCCGCGGTCGTCGGAGGCGCGGGGGTCATCGTCGTCGGGGTCGCCTGGCTGGTGGGGACCGGCGGCGGCGGCGGCTGTGGCGCGGGCCGCCACAGCAGCAGCCCGGCGCCGAGCGCCACCACGAGAAGCGCGGTCGCGGCGGCTCTGCGTGCGGAACGGGGCCGCGACACCGCCCTCGTCTCCGACGCCCGCGCCAGCGCGTCGGCCAGCTCCCGCGCCGAAGCCCAGCGCAGCTCGGGACGCTTGGCCAGCGCCTTCGCCAACACGGGACGCAGGGACAGCGGTATCGCGGCATGGTCCAGATCAGGCTCCGTCTCGAGGTGCTGGACGATGGTCGCGACCGGGGTGTCGCCAGCGAAGGCCGGGCGTCCCGTGAGCATCTCGAAGAGCACCAGCCCCAGACCGTAGACGTCGGTGCGCGCGTCGACCGGCAGACCGCGCGCCTGCTCCGGACTCACGTAAAGGGGGTTCCCGACGAAATAGCCGGGTGCCGAGCCCGGCTGGGGCTGGGCCTGGGGGCCCGTCGTGCGCTTTGCGATGCCGAAGTCCATCACCCGTACCCGCCCCTTGCTGTCCACGGTGACGTTGTGGGGCGAGAGGTCGCGGTGGACGATGCCGGCCTCGTGGATCGCCTCCAGGCCGCGGGCGATGTCCCCGGCGATGCGCAGCGCCTCTTCGGCCGGAACCGGGCCCGCACGGCTGAGGCGTTGCTTCAGGTCCTCGCCTTCGACCCGCTCCATGGAGATGTAGCGCAGCGCGCCGTCCTCGCCGTAGTCGTGGATGCGGCACACGTTGGGGTGGCTCACGGTGCGCGCCAGGCGGATCTCCTCGCGGAAACGCGCCGCAAACTCGGGCGGCAGGTCCTCGTGGAGCACCTTGACCGCCACCTCGACGTCGAGGCTCCTGTCCCGAGCCCGGTAGACCGCGCCCATGCCGCCCCGGCCGAGCAGGTCCAGCAGCTCGTAACGACCGCCGATGACACTGCCGCGCGCGAGGCTCGAGGCCATGGCCGGCGAGTATAGCTACTGGTGGTCCCTGGGGATGGTGTCGGGCCAGACCTTCTCGCGGATCAGGCTGCCGTTCTCGAACAAGCGTCGCGTGGACAGGAAATGAAAGTTGTCGCGGTCGCTGCGGAACTCGACGTCGCTCTCGAAGCGCAAGGTCCGGCCTTCGAGCTCGATGCTGATCGCGTACTCGCCGCGCATCGAGGCCACGGCCGGGTCGCCGTCCTGGGCCTCGTGGACGATCCGCTCGGTAAAACGATGGGTGCCCCAGGGGTACTGGCTCGCCCCGCCGCCCGGGGCGATCACGCGGGTGCTGGCGCGGGCCGTGTCGCGCTCGATGCTCGCGATCTCGCCGTAGCCGGAGATGGTGCCGTCCTCGAGGGACCGATATCCGGGCAATACGGGGTCCTCGGCCGGCGGCAGGAAGCTGGGCCTGGGCCGCGCCTCGAACGGCACCACCGGCAGCACGACGCGTGTGGCCTCGCCCAGGTGCAGCGACGAGGTGAACGGGTACGGCGTCGGCCAGATCATCGGCCACAACGCGTTGTTGATCGCCAGCCGGATCCGGTGGCCCTTCGGGAACACCCAGGACGTGAAGTGCATCTCGATCTCGAGGGCGAAGGGCCGGCCCGGCTCGATGGGCTGGGGAAACTCGGCCGAGACGCGGTGCGCGCCGTTGAAACCCGCGGCCGCAACCTGGGTCACGCCGCCGTCCGGGGCCACGTCCGACAAGCGGGCGATCCAATGGGCGAGGGGCGCGTCGGCCGACACCCGCAGCAGCGCGCGGGGCAGGCCGAGGATCTCCAGCTCCTCGGGTAGGGGGGCGGTGTCGTAAACCAGGCTGAAGGCGTCGGTGGGGCGTTGGTCGGGCGCCACATCGCCGAACCACATCACCGGCCCGCCGGCCTCGATGCCCGCCGTCGGCACGTAGCGCAGCAGCTGGACGTCCTCCGGGGGCGCCGCCGTGTCGAGGGTGTGGTTCGGCTGCGGATGCAGCGTGCGCTCCCGGATACGAGCGATCGGCCAGCCGTCCTCGTAACGCCACTGCCCCGGCGCTTCCTCGAGCACCGGTCCCGGTGGATGCCAGTTGCGGACATAAACTGCGAAGCGGGGCTCTTCCAGGATTCCGGTGTCGCGGCCCTTGAGCCAGTGGTCGAACCAGCGCACGGCCTCGTGGCGCCACTCCATCTGCGGCCGCGGGTAGGCGTCATGGGGATAGGCATGGTGCCAGGGGCCGACGATGGCCCGGATCGGTGCCTTCACGTGTTGGAGCATGCGCGGCACGCTGTCACGGTAGCCGTCGTACCAGCCCCCGATCAGGAAGGCCGGGACACGCAGCGCGTCGTAACGCTCCTTCAGCGCCGTGCGCTTCCAGAACCGGCCGTCGCGTTGCTGGCGCTTGTAGGTGAGCATCCAGGGCGGCGTGTCGAAGCGGTCGCGGAAGTACGCCGCGTCGATCCTGAACTCGGGCGCCCCCGGCAGCAGGTTGCGCAGGTCCTGGCCCATCTCCCAGGAATCCACGTGCAACATGCCGTCCATGAAGTGCACGTCGTCCTGGTACAGGTCGTCGGTGGCGTCCACCGCGATGATCGCCTTGAGGGCCGGCGGGTTGCGCATCGCCATGTGGATCGAGTTGAAGCCGCCCCAGGAGATCCCGAACATCCCGACCTTGCCGCTGGAGAAGGGCTGCCTGGACAGCCAGTCGATCACGCGCTCGCCGTCCCGCTGCTCGATCTCGCTGTACTCGTGCGGAACGAGCTGGCCCTCGCTGCCGCCGGTGCCGCGGATGTCGACGCGCGCCACGGCGTAGCCGCGCCGCACGAAGTAGGAGTAGAGGGCGAAGTTGCCCGCGCGGGCCTCGGCCTTGCGGTAGGGCAGGTACTCCAGCAGCACCGGAAGTGGGCCGCGGGCCGCGGGTCCACTCGGAAGGAACAGGTCGGCCGCGAGCCGCACCCCGTCTTCCATCGGGATCCAGGCCTCCTGGATCCGGATCTCCTGTGTAGGCTGCGGGGGCCCGCCCGGCGTGCGCGCATGAGCGAATCCGAGTAGTGCGACGGGGGGGCCAAATGGCAGCAGCAGTCTCATCCAGCGGCTGCGTTCAGTAGCCACGGCGCTTGTCGGCCATCAGGTTGAGCAGCGGCCTGCGTTCCTGGAAACGGCGCAGGTTCTCGAGGAACAGGTCCATGGCCTCGTCGAGCCAGGTGGCGGTACGGTCGGCGGTATGGGGCGAAAGCAGCACGTTCTCCAGGCCCCACAGCGGGCTCGCCTCCGGGAGCGGTTCCTCGGCGAACACGTCGAGGCCCGCGCCGCGGATGCGGCCGGCCTGCAGCGCCGCGACCAGGGCAGGCTCGTCCACGGTGGCGCCGCGGCCCACGTTGACCAGCACCGCCGTCGGCTTCATGGCGGCGAACGCGGCGGCCCCGAACAGGCCGCGCGTGGCCTCCGTCAGCGGCAGCGCCAGCGCGACGACGTCGGCGCGTGTGATCAGCTCCTGTTGGCGCTCACGCGGAAAAGCCTCGTCGGCGAGCCCGTCCTCCGCACGGGTCACGGCCAGGATGCGCATCCCGAATGCCCGCGCGCGGACCGCGATCGCCCGGCCGATGTCGCCGAAGCCCAGGATCCCGAGCACCTTTCCGTCGAGTTCCTCGACCAGGAACGGGTCCCAGCGCCGGGTGGCCTGCTGACGCCGCAGTCGCGGCACGTCCTTGGTGAAGTACAGCACCGCGGTCAGCGCGAACTCGGCCAGCGCGCGGCTGAAGACACCCCTCGAGTTTGTGAAGGGGATATCGCTCTCGGCAAGCGCCGGAAACATCAAGCCGTCGACACCGGCCCAGCGGCTGTGGACCCAGCGTAGCTGCGGCAAGCTCCGGCAAGCGATCTCGAAAGACGCGCGGTTCCCGGCGCAGTACAGGAGAACCTCGGCTTCGGGCGCCTCTTGCACCAGCGTCCGCGCGTCCTGCCCGACCACGAAGCGCGCCCGGTCACGGGCCTGGTCCAGGCGGCTCAGGCTGGTGTCGTGCGGGTCCGCGAGGACGATCACCTCGGTCACGCGCGGCACGTTAACACGTCTGTCCGGCCCCGCAGCGGAGGCAAATGCGCCCCGTCGTGGAGGAGAACGACTTGTCGCGTAACTGATGTTGAATCAACCACTTGCAGTCCAGTGACGACGATGTGATAGTCTCGGGTTCCGCGAGTTGACGCGGTCCGGCGAAGGATGACGACACTCACTCCCACCGCACCCGAAACCCTGCCCCAGCCGCCGGTCGCCAAACGCGTGCCGAAGCTGAACCTGGTTCACGGGGAGCGCCGCGACGACCCCTACTTCTGGCTTCGCGACCGCCAGGACCCCGACGTCAAGGCGTATCTGGACGCCGAGAACGCCTACACCGCGACGGTGATGCGGCCGACGCAAGCCCTGCAGCAGCGCCTCTACGACGAAATGCTGGGCCGGATCCAGGAAACCGACATGGGCGTGCCCTGGCGCAAGGACGGCTTCTTCTACTACTCCCGAACACAGCAGGGCCAGCAGTATCCGATCTACTGCCGCAAGCAGGGCTCCCTGGAGGCCCCCGAACAGGTCATCCTCGACCTGAACGCGCTGGCTGCGGGCAGGAGCTTCCTGTCGATCGGCGCCTTCGCGATCAGCGACGACGCCAACCTGCTCGCCTACACCACCGACTTCACCGGCTATCGTCAGTTCACCCTCCACGTGAAGGACCTGGGAAGCGGCGAGCGACTACCGCTGGTGCTGGAACGCGTGACCTCCGTTGCCTGGGCCAGGGACAACCGCACGCTGTTCTACGTGGTCGAGGACGAAGGCACCAAACGTCCGTACCGCCTGTTCCGCCACGCCCTCAACAGCGGGCGGCACGACCTCGTGCTGGAGGAGAGGGACGAGGCCTTCAACATCGGCGTGGGCCGCACGCGCAGCGGCGAGTACCTGATCCTGGGCCTGGGCAGCCATACCACCTCCGAGGCGCGGTTCCTTCGCGCCGACGATCCGCAGGGCGCCTGGCGGCTGGTGGCGCCACGAGTCGCCGAACAGGAGTACGATCTCGACCACCGCGGCGAGGTGTTCTGGATCCGGACCAACGACCGCGGGCGCAACTTCCGCCTGGTGACCGCCCCGACCTCGGACCCGCGGCGCGAGAACTGGACCGAGGTCGTTCCCCAGCGACCCGAGGTGATGATCGAGGGCGTGGACCTGTTCCGCGACCACGCCGTGTTGTTCGAGCGCGAGGGTGGCCTCAGCCAGCTCAACGTGATGGACCTGCGCCGCAACACGAGCCACTGCATCGCCTTCCCGGAGCCCGCATACTCGGCCTCGCCAGGACAGAACGAGGAGTGGGAGTCGAGGGTCTACCGCTACAGCTACGAGTCCTTCACGACCCCCCGCTCGGTGTTCGACTACGACATGGAGGCGCGCGTCGCGACGCTGCGGAAGGAGCAGCCGGTCCTGGGGGGCTACGACCGTACGCGATATGCGGTGGAGCGCGTCCACGCCACGGCGCCCGACGGTGTGCGGGTCCCGATCTCCGTGGTCTACCGCAGGGACGTGGCCCGTGACGGCCGTGCGCCGCTCCACCTGTCTGGTTACGGGGCCTACGGCATCCCCAACTGGGTCACGTTCTCGTCGAACCGCTTCTCGCTTCTCGACCGCGGGTTCGTGATCGCGATCGCCCACATCCGTGGCGGCGGCGAGCTGGGCAAGGCCTGGCACGACGACGGGCGTATGCAGAAGAAGCTGAACACCTTCACGGACTTCATCGCCTCGGCCGAGCACCTGCTGGGCGAGGGTTACGGGGCCCGGGAGCGCCTGGTGATCCAGGGCGGCAGCGCCGGCGGCCTGCTGACCGGCGCGGTCACCAACATGCGGCCCGAGTTGTGGAGGGCCGTGGTCTCGAAGGTCCCCTTCCTCGACGTGATCAACTCCATGCTCGACGAGAGCCTGCCTCTCACCGTGGGCGAGTTCGAGGAATGGGGCAACCCCAAGAACAAGGACGAGTACGACGTGATCAGAACGTACTGCCCTTACTCGAATCTGGAGCCGAAGCTGTACCCGGCCATCCTGATCACCACCGCCTTCAATGACAGCCAGGTCATGTACTGGGAGCCGGCCAAGTACGTCGCCAAGCTGCGGACGCTGCGGACCGACACGAATCCCCTCCTGCTCAAGACCAACATGGCCGCAGGCCACGGCGGCGCCTCGGGGCGCTACGACTACCTGCGCGAGGTCGCTTTCGACTACGCGTTCATCCTGTGGCAGGTGGGTATCGCCGAGTGACGAGGCCTCAGAGCTACCTCGCGGGGTGTTGGGTCACCGGCCAGGGCCGTCCCGAGCTGCTGCTGAACCCCGCCACCGAGGAGCCCCTGGCCGAGGTCTCGAGCGAGAGCCTCGACCGGCGCGCGGCCCTGGAGTTCGCGCGCGACAGGGGCGGACCGGCGTTGCGCGCCATGAGCTTCGGGGAGCGGGGCGCGCTGCTCAAGGCGATGTGCGAGGCGCTCCAGGCCCACCGCGAAGAGCTGATCGAGCTGGCGGTGCGAAACGGCGGCAACACGCGCAGCGATGCCAAGTTCGACATCGACGGCGCGACGTTCACGTTGTCGGCCTACGCCGAGCTCGGCAAGTCCCTGGGCGAGGCGAGACTGCTGGCAGACGGGGAAGGGGTTCAGCTCGGCCGCACGCCACGTTTCCATGGCCAGCACATCCGAGTGCCGCGCCACGGCGTGGCCGTCCACATCAACGCCTTCAACTTCCCGGCCTGGGGCCTGGCGGAGAAGGCCGCCGTGGCGTTACTCGCCGGCATGCCGGTCTTGACCAAGCCCGCCACCAGCTCCGCGTTGGTCGCCCATCGGATGCTGGAGCTGCTGGTGGAGCAGAACGCCGTGCCGGAGGGGACGCTGTCGCTGCTGCTGGGCCCGGCGGGAGATCTGCTCTCGCACCTGGGCCCGCAGGACGTGTTGGCCTTCACCGGCTCCAGCACCACCGGCGCACTGATCCGCGCCATGCCCGCGGTGATCCGCAACTCGGTGCGGGTGAACGTGGAAGCCGACAGCCTGAACGCCGCGGTGCTCGGACCCGACGCCGAGGCGGGCTCCGAGATCTACGACTACTTCCTGAAGGACGTGCTGCGGGACATGACCCAGAAGGCCGGGCAGAAGTGCACGGCGATCCGTCGGGTGCTGGTGCCGCAGCCGCTGGCCGAGCGCCTGCGCGACGACCTCTCGGACCGGTTGTCCGCCGTGGTTGTCGGCAACCCCGCCGCCGAGGGCGTGCGCATGGGACCGGTCGCGACCGCGCAGCAGCGCCAGGACGTGCGTCAGGGCATCGACGTCTTGGCCCGCGACGGCCGCCTGGTCTTCGGCAACGCCGCCCTCGAGCCCGTGGGCGCTCCCGAGGGCAAGGGTTTTTTCGTGTCGCCGGTGTTGCTCGAGGTGGAGCTCGGGGCGGAAGCGCCCATGGTTCACTCGCGCGAGGTGTTCGGACCGGCCGCCACCATCGTCCCGTATTCGGGGCGGCCCGAGGAGGCCGCGGCGATCGTGGCACGCGGCCAGGGCGGCCTGGTGTCGTCGGTGTATTCGGAGGACGTGGCCTTCACGAGCGCGGTTGCGCTCGCCATGGCGCCCTTCCACGGCCGGGTGTTCCTCGGCAGCGCGAAAATCGCCGAGCAGTCGCCCGGACCGGGCACGGTCCTGCCGGCCCTCGTCCATGGTGGGCCAGGCCGGGCCGGAGGCGGCGAGGAGCTCGGCGGCGCGCGTGGCCTCGATTTCTACATGCAACGCGTCGCCCTCGAGGGCTCACGGCCCGTCATCGACCGCATCACGGGCGCGCGCAGTTAGGTCAGGGCACCCCTTCAGCGTCTCGCCTGTTGGGCCCACCGAGAGTACAGGTCGGTAACGAAAGGAGCCTTCTCTCGCGGCGCTCGAGCCTCGAGCAGCAGAAGGCCGCCAGCGACACGTCTGAAGACCCCCGTCTCGACGTAGGTCGTCCCGAGACGGTGCGTCTCGCGCCGATACGGGCTCCCCTCCGAGCCGTCCAGCCGGCGCCACCAGAGTGCTCGGAACGCGACGCTGAAATCCCCTGCTGGCGAGGCCGAGAGCGCGCCATCCGGTGTGGGCAGATCCCGCGGCGGCTCCTCGACGCAGGGCTCGCGCGTCCAGCCCACGGGCATCACGACGGAAGGGGCATCGGGGCTCGTAAAGGAGGCCGGTTCCAGGGCGGCCTCCAGTGGCCCGGCGATCGGCTCCCGAAGCAGCCGCTCCGCCGACAAACTGGAGAGGGAGCGGCGCAGGACCCATCGGTTGTACGCCACGACCTCGGGCGATCCCGAATAACGCGCCAGGAGCTTCTCCCGGCCCACTCCGAGCACGGCGAACTCGAGGGCGAGATCCGAGCCGTTCACGACGCCCCTCGCCGAGCCCACGAGTTTGCGCTGCGCCGTCCCCGAGCCCACGGGCTCCGACACGTTCCGGCGGACGGCCGTGAATCCGTCCAACACCTCCCCCGACAACAGCGCCTCCACCAACCCCTCGAGGTCGAGCGGAGAAACAACGCGGTCGATACGCAGCCGCAGACCGGCCGCTTCTTCCTGCGGTGATTCCCACCGTGTTCGCCCGGGCCACACGTCCCAGAGCCCGTCGGCGGCTTGCAGCGCCAGACCCTTCCAGCCGACGCTCTCGAGGGAACCGAGGCGGAAGCGGCGCGGCAGCTGGTCCGCGAGGCCGTTCGATTCCAGGAAGTCCTTGACCAGGTTGATGGGAATCCCGAAGCCGAGCGCCGTCCCTTCTGCGAGCCTCATGCGGACCACACCCATGGCGTACCCTTCATCGTCGACCAGGGGCCCGCCGCTGTTGCCCGGGTTCAACGTCGCGTCGGTCTGGATGTAACGGGCCGCTTCGTCGTCGTCGCGCCTCACTGCGCTAAAGTGGCCGGGGCTCGCGGTCACGTCGGGAACCACAGCCGCGGAGGGCTCGCGGCCCACCTCGAGGCGCTGGCCGAAGGGGAAACCCCAGGCCGTCAGCGGCTGCCCGGCGACAAGGGCGTCCGAGTCGCCCAGCGGCAGGTAGGCCAGCCTTTCCGCGGCCGTCACGGACAGCAGCGCGAGGTCATGCTCCGCGTCCAATGCCACCAGCGTGGCGGGAATACTCTCGCTCCGCTCGGGCCCCCGCACGAACACGTCGATGCCGGTCACGCTGACCCGCAGTTCCCCGTCCCTGAACGCCCGCGACATGGACGCCCCGTCGACGACGTGTCGGTTGGTCACGAGGTAGCCGCTCGGCGTGACGAGGAAGCCGGTCCCCATTGCGACCTCGACGTCGGTGCGCTCAGACACCTGCTTCCAACCCTCGACACGCTCGATCCGCACGTCGCCGCGGACTCGGAGAAAAGCAGTCGCTTGGGATCCGGGAGCGGGTTCATCGCCGCGCAGGGTCGGCGCACCTGACCAGACCGCGGCCGTCAGCAGCCCCGCAACGATACGAGCCGCCCGGGCGCCGCTCAACGTGGCGGGGGCAGCGCGCAGCTGGGCCCGCGCCCGCGAGCCTCGCGGTGGGCCACGATCTCGCGCCCCAGGCGCGCCAACTCGGCCGCCCCCAGGCGCGCCTGCAGCGTCTCGAACCAGGCCCGCTCCTCGAAGCGGACGTGGTCGTGGAGCAGCGAACCGAGCGCGGCCAGCGCGGGCCGCGGGTCGTCTCCGGCCGCGAGCAAGGCCTCCAGCCGCGTGGCCAGCGCATTCATCTCCGCGTGCTCGGCCCGCACCCGGGCCGTCCCCTCCGGATCCGCGCGCTGGGCGGCGGGGAAGACCACCTGCTCCTCGTCGGCGAAGTGACCCAGCAATTCGGCCTCACGGAACGCCAGGAAGCCGCGGGCGACCCTGTCCGGTGCGTCGGGCCGGTCGTAGGGCGCCTTGCCTTCGGCCGCCCGAGACAGGGCCTGGGCCTGCATCAGCGCCGCGTGGTGGTCCTGCGACAAGGGCACCAGGGCTGGATCGCGCCTCAGTCCGGGCGTCCCCGGCGGCATCTCGGGAACCACGCGCTCGGCCACACGGCGAGTATAGCGGTCCGGCTTGGGACAGCGGCAATCGATCGCGGGCTGGCAGTCTAGTGGGAGCACGTGCGACCCTTGACTCATGGCGAACCCGCAGCGGGACGTGCGCCGTCGGCGTCGCACCGCCATCCTGGCCGGCGTGATCCTCACAACCCTGGCGACGGTCCTCGTGGTCCAGCCGCTCGGCGCCTTCTCGCTCCTGCAGCGAGCGTTTCCGGAGATCCTGTGGCGCGTGCCCACGACCGAACCCCTGGTGGCCCTCAGTTTCGACGACGGTCCCGATCCGGTGTTCACACCTCGGGTGCTGGAGATCCTGAGGCGCCACGGCGCCCGGGCCACCTTCTTCTTGATCGCAGAGCGCGCACTGCAGCGGCCCGACCTGGTGGCGCGCATCCGAGCCGAAGGCCACGAGGTCGCGAACCACTACGCCACCCCTCGCTCGGCGCTCCGTGATGACGACGCCGGTTTCCTCGAGGCGCTGGCATTCACGGACCGCGTGCTCGGGATCGAGAGTGGCGGCCTCAGGCTGTTTCGGCCCCCTGGTGGGATTGCCAGACCCAGCCAGCTCGCGCTGGCGCGGCGCAGCGGCCACACGGTGGTCCTGGGCTCCGCCTACCCGTTCGATCCCCTGCCACCACCCACGGCTTACATCCGCTGGCTGGTGGTTCGGAACCTCGCGTCGGGCGTGATCGTGATCCTCCACGACGGCATCCGGGACCCGTCGCGTTCCATCGCGGCGCTTCCGGGCATCTTGGACGCTGGCCGGGAGCGCGGTCTGCGGTTCGTGAGCGTCGGCGAGTTGCTGAGCCGCGCCGACCGCCGCGGCGTCCTGGCCCTGACGCCCAACTCCTCGGCCCCGATCGGCCTTCCGCACGGGTCATAATCGCCCTCCCAGGGAGGTCCAATGTCCCCGCTCGTGATGGCGCTCGCATTAGCCGCACCCACTCTCGTGATCACGAACGCCCAACTGGCCGACGGCGGAGGCGGGCCGATCGTGGGCGGTCGCGCCGTGGTCGTGGCACGGGACACGATCGTTTCGATCCAGGATGCAGCGGGCTACGAGCCACCCTCCGGCGTCCGGGTGATCGACGCGAAAGGCCTCGTGCTGGCCCCCGGCTTCATCGACATGCACAGCCACGCCGACAGCGGCCTGCTCGAGAACCCGGACGCGGCGAGCCAGGTGCGCCAGGGCATCACCACGGCGCTGGGCGGCCAGGACGGCGGCTGCGAGTGCCCGCTCGGCGACTACTTCCTGAAGCTGGAGCGAAGCGGCAGCGCGCTCAACCTCGCTTCGATGGTCGGCTTCGGCTGGCTGCGCCAGCAGGCGATGGGGGACGACAACCGGCGTCCGGCCCGGCCCGACGAGATCGAGCGGATGCAGGCGCTCTTCGAGGCCGAACTGCGGGTGGGCGGCTTCGGACTGGGTTCCGGTCTCGAGTACGAACCCGACTCGTTCTCCACCACCGACGAGGTCGTCGAGGTGGCCCGGGTCGCGAAGCGTTACGGCGGCTTCTACATCAGCCACGTCCGCGACGAGGGCGCGAAGGTCATCGAGTCGTACCGGGAGCTCACGGAAATCGCGCGGCGGGCAGGCATCCCGGGCCAGCTCGGCCACATGAAGCTGGGCTCGGTCAGCTCCTGGGGCCGCATGCCAGAGTACCGCGCCCTGATGACGGAGGTGGATGCCGCGGGCGGCCCACGCATTACCGGCGACTGCTACCCCTACAACTTCTGGCAGTCGACGCTGCGGGTGCTGGTGTTGTCACGACGCTACGACGACCCGGCGGAGGTGAAGCGGGGCATCGACGACAACGGCGGCCCCGAGAACATCCTGCTCGCACGTTACGCGCCGAACCCATCCTACGAGGGCAAGTCCCTGGCCCGGATCGCGAAGGAGCTGCGCAAGGATGCCTACGTCCTCTACATGGAGCTGATCCGCGAAACCGATCCGGCGACCCGCAAGCCCGAGTGGGGCGAGGACCCCGAGGGCATCCTGGGCGTCTCGATGCGGGAGGAGGACATCCGCGACTTCTACCGCGACCCGCGCGTGATGGTGTCGAGCGACGGCGCCATCGGCGGAGAGCACCCGCGCGGGGCGGGTGCGTTCCCGCGCTTCCTCGGGCGCTACGTGCGCGAGGCCATGGTTCTCACCCTCGAGGAGGGCGTGCGCCGGATGACCTCGCTGCCGGCCTCGGTGCTCGGCCTGCGGGACCGCGGTCGTATCGCGCCCGGCATGAAGGCCGACCTGGTGGCCTTCGATCCCACCACGGTGGTCGATCGCTCGACGGTGAAGGAGCCGACCGCTCCGCCCGTCGGCATCCCCTACGTCGTCGTCAACGGCGAGCTCGTGGTCGATGACGGCCGCCTCACGAGCGCGCGCCCGGGGCGTGTCCTGCGCGCCACGGCACGCTGAGAGCTCTACTGACCCCGGGTGTACCAGCTCCCGCCGGGGCCGTTGTAGCTGGCACCCGCCGACCAGATGAGGTGGTTGCGGCCGCTCGCGTCCACCGCCATCTCGAAGTAGTCCCCATAGGGGAAGCTGTAGCCGTTGACGCTCTTGTAGCTGGCACCGGTGCCGAGGTTCGAGAGGCGCACCGGGGCGCCCCAGCTCGAGCCGGTGTTCGTGGTCCGGCGATACCAGGTGTTGAAGGCCGCGTGTGAGCCGTTGCGATCGTCCTGCCAGCTGACCCGGAAGTCGTCGGATCCCGGGCCCGCGGCGACGTTGGGGAAGGCATGGATCACCCCGGCCCCCGTGGAGCCCAGCTCTGTGCGCGCACCCCAGGTCGAGCCGCGATCACTCGAGCTGCGCACGAACAATCGCGGCGCCGCGCCCGCCGTCAGGCCGGCAGTGTAGGCGACCAGGATGCGTCCCGACGCGTCCACGGCCAGGCCGGCCGACGGCCCGAAGAACCCCAGATAGCAGCCCGGCGACCAGGAGCAGTCCGGTGCCTGCTGCCCCGTATCGACGTACACCGAGGACCAGCTGGCGCCGAAGTCCGTGGAGCGCTGCACGTTCACGTTGGCGGCGCCGGTGTAGTCCTGGCTGTAGTCGGTGGCCGCGAAGTAGACATCACCGTTCGACGCCACGGCGCCGGCCGAGTGGAACCAGTAGCGGGTGTCGTTCGAGATCTTCCTGGGCGCGCTGAAGGATGCGCCGTAGTCGCTCGAGACCACGACCCACGAGTCCGAGGCGTTGAAGGCGATGTACACGTAACGGCCGTCGGCTGAGATGGCCAGGATCGGCTTGTCGGAGAAGTTGGGCTGCCCGCCGGCGGCGACCACGATGGGCGCCGACCAGGTCGCGCCCCGGTCGAGGGACTTGGTGAACTTGACGCCGGGCACGTACGCGTGGAGCCAGGCCACGTAGATGGCGCCGTCGTTTGCGACCTCGACCTGCGGGTCGTTGTGCGTCTTCTTGTCCCTCGACAGGAACTGGTCCGCGCCCCAGCTGGCTCCGCCGTCCGGCGAGGACCGGAAGATGATCCACGGCGGCTTGCAGCCGGTACACGGCGCCGGGCCGTCGTAGCGGGTCGTCAGCTGGTAGAGGTAGGCCGACGACGGGTCGGCAGCGACGGCAGGCTCCCAGTCGTTGCGGGGGCCCCACAGGCGTTCGTTGTCGAAGCCACCCCCGCTCGGCGGGGGTGTGGGGGTCGGCGTCGGCGTCGGTGAGGGCGTGGGCGTCGGCTTCGGCGGCTTGGCGCGTCCGAGGGAGACACCGCGGTCCACGCCCAGCCCCAGCACGCCGAGGAACAACAGGCCCGCCGCGAGTCTCCTCATCTCACCCCTCCATGTCCAGAGCGCGCCACAGATACCACGCCGCCAGCGTGCGGTATGGCCGCCAGGCCTCCGCGACCCGGGTCATCCGATCGGGCTTCGGAAGCGACCGAAGGCCATAGTGTTTCTGGAGGGACTTGCGTATACCGTAGTCGTCCACGGGCAGCACGTCAAGGCGACCGAGCCGGAACATCAGGTACATGTGGGCGGTCCAGCGCCCGATGCCCTTGACTTGGGTCAGGGTCTGGATCGCCGCCTCGTCGTGCATGCGAGAGACTCGGTGGAGGGGCAGGCCGTCCACGGCGCGAGCCGTGAGGTCGCGCAGGTAACCGATCTTCTGGCGCGACAGACCGACGCCGCGCAGCTTGGCGTCGTCGAGCCTCGCGATGTCCTGTGGTCGCGGGTAGCGGCGCCCCACCCGCTCGCGCAGCCGGCCGAAGATGGCGACCGCCGCCTTGCCGCTGATCTGCTGGTACACGATGGCCTCGCACAGCGAGGCGAAAGGCCCGCCGCCGCGGTCGATCGCGAAGCGACAGGGGCCGACGCGGCGCACGATCGCCGCCATCACGGGGTCGCGCTTCGTCAGGTGCAGGGCCGCCTGCCGGCGCGTCTTGGCATCGATCAGCATCAGGACGATAGTATTTCCCATGTCCGACCCATCCGTCCGGTTCCTGTCCCTCCCCAAGGTCGAGCTGCACCAGCACGTCGACGGCTCCATCCCCGCCGAGGTGACCTGGGACTTGATGTGCACGAACCGCCTGAATCCCGTGGCCAGCCTCGACGAGATGCGGAGCCTGCTCGAGATCCAGGACGAGGAAGAGGGCTCGCTGCTCGCCTACCTGGACAAGATGCACTATCCGCTCTGGGTCACACAGTTCTACGAGAACGTCGCCCAGGTGACCGAGGCGATCGTGGACGCGTCCGCGGCGGCGGGCGTCACGACTCTGGAGCTGCGCTACTCGCCCGTCATCCACACCTATGCGGGCTTGACGCCGCGCCAGAGCATCCGCGCCGTGCTCTCGGGCATGAACCATGCCCGCAGGCGCCATCCGCAGATGAAGCTGGGCCTGATCGTGATCGCCATGCGCCAGCACGGCCCACACATCGCGAAGATCCTGGCCCGGCAGTCGATCGCGGAGGCTCAGCATCTGCACGCCCGCACGGGCGTGGTGGGCTTCGACATTGCGGGCCCCGAGCGCGGCAATCCGCCACGGCTGTTCCGCAGCGCCTACGAGATCGCGCGCCTGGGACACCTGGGCCTCACCGCCCACGCGGGCGAGGACGCACCGGTGGACTACGTGTGGCAGGCGGTGGACACCCTGGGCGTGTCCCGGTTGGGCCACGGCTGCGCCGCGGCCAAGGAGAAGGAGCTGCTGCGGCGCCTGGCCCGAGATCGCATCCTGGTGGAGTGCTGCCTTTCGAGCAACTACAACACCGGCGCAGTGAAGAAAGGGGCGGCGCACCCGATCGTCGCGTTCCTGGAGGCGGGCGTGCCGGTGGCGATCTGTTGCGACAACAGCACCGTCTCGCGCACCAACTCGGCGCGGGAATCGGCGCGGGTCGCCGAACTCGTCGGTGACGCGGTCGTGCAGCGCATCCACCGCGAGGCCGACGCCTTCAGCTTCATCCAGCCCGATCGCGCCCTGCAGGACAGCGAGCTCGACTGATCCTGGGACGGCAGCGTCCCAGCGCCGGACACGGGCTGGCCTCCGAGCCGCTGGGGGCGGCGTCGTAATTCCTCCTCGTTTTGCAACATGGCCCTGGTGGTCACTCGGCACGCTTCTTGCGCCCGGCCGGGGCATGGATTCCTTCCTTCAGGACCTCCGCTATGGCGCACGGGTGCTGGGCAAGGCGCCGGGCTTCACCGCGCTGGCGATCTTCACATTGGCCCTCGGACTAAGCGCGAACACCGCGATCTTCAGCGTGATGGACGCGATCGTGCTTCAACCCCTGCCTTTTCTCGACCCGCCCTCGCTGGTCCGCCTCCACAATCGCTGGAGAGGCTACGACCGCACCTGGGTGAACCCGTTCGAGATCCAGGTGTACGCGGAGCGCTCGCCGAGCATCGCCGCCGCGTCCTGGTGGGGCACGGGGTTCCGCAACCTGACGGGCGAAGGGGAGGCCGTGCGCGTGGGCGCAGGCTTCGTGACCGCCAACACCTTCGACGTGCTCGGGACGCAGCCCCAACTCGGGCGCAGCTTCACGGCGGACGAGGACACGCCCGACGGGCCCGCCGTGGTGATCCTCTCCCATGCCCTGTGGCAGGGCCGCTACGCCGGCGATCCGGGCGTGATCGGGCGTCGCGCCGCGATCGACGGCGTCCCCCACGAGATCGTCGGCGTGATGGGGCCGGGCTTCGTGCTGCCGACCGACCTCAGCGAGGAGGTGGTGGAGCCGACCCAGATCTGGCTGACGCGTGGCACGGAGCCCGAGGAGCTGCAGGCCGACTACGGCAGCCACGGCGACTACGCGGCGGCCCGGCTCGTGCCGGGCGCCACGGTCGCGCGCCTCAACCAGGAACTCGCGGCCACGGCGGCCCAGCTGAGCCAGGAGCACCCCGACCAGTACCCGCGCGAGATCGGGTTCGCGGGCTTCGCCTTGTCGGTCGAAGACGACGTCGTGGGCCCCCACCGCCCCGCGGTCCTGCTGCTGACCGGTGCCGTCGGCTTCCTGCTGCTCATCTCCTGCGCCAACGTCGCGAGCCTGCTGCTGGCCCGCGCCGAGGGACGGCAACGCGAGATCGCGGTGCGCCTCGCGATGGGTGCGCCCCGCGGCCGCGTCGCACGCCAGCTGCTCACCGAGGGACTGATCCTCGCGGTGGCGGCCGCTGCGATCGGCGTGCTGCTCGCCCACGGAGGCCTGCGCCTGCTGACCGGCGACGGCACGCTGCAGATCCCGCGGGCCGTGGCTGCGGCCGTCGACGCGCGAGCGCTGCTCTTCTCCGCCGCGCTCTCGGTTGCGACGGCGCTGATCTTCTCGCTGGCGCCGGCGTTTCATGTGCTGCGCCCGCAGCTTTCCGAGTCCTTGAAGGAGGGCGGCACGCGGGCGGTCGGCAGCGCCGCCGGCCGCCGTTGGCGCGACGCCCTGGTGGTTGCGGAGACGGCCTTCGCGGTGGTGCTGGCCGTGGGCGCGGGCCTGATGGCGCGCACTCTGATCAACCTGGGCCAGATCGACCTCGGTCTCGATCCGTCGGGGGTGTTCACCGGGCGCGTCTCCCTCCCGTCGAGGGGCTACGAGAACGCCTCGGCCGTGCAGGGGTTCTATGACGGCCTGCTGCGAGAGCTGCGGGCCTTGCCCGCGGTCGAACACGCGGGTCTGCTGCGGTCCCTGCCCCTCGGCCAGGCGATCGGCGACTGGGGGCTCGTGCTGGAAGGCTCGAAAGACGGAGATTTCGTGCCCGGCGACTGGCAGGTGGCGAGCGGCGGCGCCGCCGAGGCCGTGGGCGAGCGCCTTGTCCTCGGGCGCTTCGTGAGCGACGACGACGTCGCCGAAGCGCCCCAGGTCGTGGTGATCAATCAGGCAATGGCCCGCCGCTTCTGGCCGGGCGAGGACCCGATCGGCCGCCGCTTCCGCATGGGTTCGAAGGAGCGGCCGTGGCTCTCGGTGGTGGGCGTGGTGGGTGACGTCAGGCACAACGGCCTGACCGCTATCGTGAAACCAAAGTTCTATCGGCCGGCGGCGCAGTTTCACCTGTCCTCGGGCAACCCCCCGCGCAACATGAACCTGGTCGTGAAGACTTCCCTGGCCGATCCACTGACGCTGGCGGCGCCGATCCGGGCCATCCTGCAGCGCCTCGACCCGGGTGTGCCGCTGGCGGCTCCCCGCACGATGCACGACGTGGTTCTGGCCTCGAAAGCGACGCCGCGCTTCGCTGGAAACCTGCTCGGCCTGTTCGCGGGGCTCGCCCTCGCGCTGGCCGCCGTCGGCGTCTACGGCGTTTTGTCCTACGCCGTCAGCGAGCGCACGCCCGAGATCGGGCTGCGCATGGCGTTGGGCGCGCCGCCGGGGCTCGTGCAGCGCCTCGTGATCACCCAGGGTGTGGCGCGTGTCGGCCTGGGACTGAGTTTCGGCGCCCTGCTCGCCCTGATCTTGTCGCGGCTGATGGGCAGCCTGCTCTACGGCGTGCCGGCCATGGATCCGGTCACGTATCTCGGGGTCGCCGGCATCCTGCTGGGCGTGGGCCTCGCTGCGACCTGGTGGCCGTCGCAGCGCGCGGCGCGAGTCGATCCGATGGCGGCGCTCCGGCACGAGTAGGCGGCAGTAGACTCAGGGGCGCGTGACGATCCCGCTGCGCCAGCAGCTCCTGCTCGGAGCCCTGCTCCTGGTTTCGACCGGCGTCGGCATCTTGCGCATCGCGGAGGCTCGCAACGAAGCCGCGGTGGGCGGCGGTGGCGTTCGCCCCCTCGACGTCGCGCGGACGCAGGAGCGTGTGGGGTTCGGGCGCATTCTCGCCGAGCTCGAGCGCCTCGGCCAGGGCGCGTTCCGCGACCGGCTCCTCGCCTTGCAGGGCCGCGGCGCGCTCTGGCTGGCGCCTGGGATGCCGCCCCATCACTGGGCCCTGTATGTCGACAGCTTCGGCTTGGTGCGCCGGATCTACGTTCGCGAGCAGGCTTTGGTCTCGCCCGAGGCCCACTTGTTCCCGGACGGCGCCGCCGGAATTCCGTGGGCGAAACAACGCGCATTCGCGAGCATCAGCCTCGCTGGGGCGCTGTACCACGAGCTGCTCCACTACGACGGCATTGATGCGGAGTCTGAAGCCTAGGGAGGGGAGATCGCCTGGCTCGAGGCGCTCGGGAGCGCGCCAACCGTGGCGGCACTCCAGGAGTCCGAGCGGCAGGCGCTGGAATGGGGAATCGAATCTGCGCTGCTGAGCGCCCGCAAGGCCCGAGGCCTGGCGCTCGGCGCGGCCCGCGAGACGCCCTAGAGCGCTCGGAGGGCGGCCCTGACCGCGTCGGCGAAAGACGCCTGCAAGCCGAACAGGCCCGCGGCGCCCGCCACCAGGATCAGCAGCGCGGCTGCGAAAGTGAGTGCGGCGAGGCGCTCCCGCAGCGGATGCGCCGCGGCGCCGTAACGTTCCGTCCAAAGCAGGGTCGTATTCATGTCGTAAAGGTGTACGCCGCAGACGGCGCCGTGGTTCCGTCAAAGTACACTACGCTCCACACCCCATGAGTCCCGTACCCTGTCCCGTCTGCTTTCTGGAGGTCCCCGGGGCCGAGTTGGTCGCGGCTCGGAGCGTGGACCGCGACACGCTGCGGCTGGTGGCGGGCAACGCGCCCGGCTGGCGTGTGTCCCAGGGCCTGTGCGACGCCTGTCTGGGTCGCTTCGAGACCGCCCGGGTCGCGTTGCGGGACGAGCGCCCCCACTGGGCGCCGGGGGCGCTACCGATCCTGCCCACCGCCCTGCGCCTCGGCGCACCGGCCGAGTATCGCGGCCGTGGCGTCAGCATCGCGTTTCTCGACGCCGGCTTCTTCGCCCACCCCGACCTCGTCGCAAGCAAGGACCGCATCCTGCGCTACCTGGACGTCAACGACCCGGGTGCGCGCCGCGGCGATCTGGACCGCATCTCCGAGTCGAGCTGGCACGGCATGATGACGTCGACCGTGGCCTGCGGTGACGGTGCACTCTCAGGGGGCTTCTACCACGGCCTGGCCTGCGAGGCGCGCCTGGTGCTGGTCAAGGTGGGCAGCGCGCGACGCATCCTGCACGACGACATCCGCCGTGGCCTCGACTGGGTGATCCGCCACCGCCGGCAGTATGCGATCCGCGTGGTGAACGTCAGCTGCGGCGGCGACTACGAAGCGAGTTACCTCGCCGACCGGCTGTCACAGTCCGTCGAGCGCGCCACGAAGGAGGGGCTCGTGGTCTGCTGCGCCGTCGGTAACCAGGGTGATGCGCCGGGCCACCCCGTGTTGCCGCCGGGCTCGGCGCCCTCGGCCCTGACCGTGGGCGGCCTCGACGACCAGAACCGCCTGGCCTTCGCAGGTTTCCGCATGTACCACTCGAGCTACGGGCCCACGGTGGATGGCCTGCAGAAGCCCGATCTGATCGCCCCCGGGATCTTCATCGCAGCGCCGGTGCTGCCCGGAACACCCGCCGCCGAACGTGTGGCCCTGCTCGCACGTCTGGCTCAGGCCCCGGATCGCGAGTTGCTTCCGCTCCTCGAGGAGAGCCCCGGGGTCGACCCGGAGCTTGACGCGGGCCGCAGGCTGCCCGCCCACGCGCTGCGCGGCCTGGTCAAGAAGCGCTTGCGGGACGAGAACGTGGTCTCCGCCCACTACAAGCACGTGGACGGCACCAGCTTCGCCGCGCCGATCGTGGCGTCCCTGGCTGCGCTCATGCTCGAAGCCAACGCGCGGCTCACGCCCCAGGAACTGAAACACATCCTGGTCCGCACGGCGCGCCGCATCCCGGGCGCGGATCCGTCGCGCCAGGGCTTCGGGGTCGTGGACGCCGCGGCCGCGGTCGCCGAGGCGGTCAAGAGGCGCCCCGCTCAGAAAGCCGCCGAAGTCATTCCCTTCAAGCCCTCGAATCGGAGGACTCCGCCTCCCTGAAAGGCTGATCGTAACCGAGGCGGACGCCGGGCCCTGGGCTAACAGGCCGGGAGTGGGCAGCGGGCGTCGAGGTCGAAGAGTTCGTAGTCCGCGACGTCAGCGATGAAGTTCATGCCCCCGTCGAGGAACACCAGGGTCGCCGCGCCGGGCGCGGCCGCTGCCGGCAGGCCCCGCGCGTAGCGGACCTCGTCTCCCCGTGCGCGTAGGTGTCGCAGCGGCCCGTCCCGCCCGGGCGCACTGTCGCTCCAAGGGCCGAGCATGGCGCGGCACTTGGTATCGCGGATGTGGCCGACGGCCTGGGTCAGGGCCGCTGGAAGCCGGCGCGGGTCGAAACGGCGACGCAACGGTCCCTCGAACAGAGCGGGCTCGCTGCGTGCGGGATGTGCCGGCCGCTGAACGAGGATTCCGCGGCTCTCGCCGTCACGCGCCGAGCCGGGCCGGTGCAACCCGGGGATGGCGAGGGGGCCGTGGCCGTCCCAGCCCGCCACGGCCGCTGCGAGGGCCGCGTTCAAGGCGGCCGCCACCGCCCGGGCGTCCCGGCACGCATCGGCTTCGAGGCCGGCGAGCCGCAGGTCATCGACGGTGACGCCGGCGTGACACAGCAGCAGGTCGTCGTCGGCAGCGACGCCGAGCAGGAAACGTCCCGAGCGCAACAGCTTCGCGACGGTGGCCCGCTGTTCGGACCGGAAACTGGCAGCGTCCCGGGCGGCGAATTCGGCGCTGGGCAACGCCGGCCAACGCTCGAGGAACCGAGCCTCATCGTCGGCGTCCACGACGCCGCCTCGATAGATCCGGTCCGCCTCCGCTTGCGCCACGCGGAAGCTCTCGTCGTCGAAGAGCGCCAGCTCCCCGACGCGCGCGAGGTCGTGGTTGCCGGCCACCAGCTGGACCTGCGCGGCCGGGTGCGAAGCGAGCCACTCCAGGAGCGTTAGGGCGCTCTCGGCCGCCTCGGCGCGCTGCGGACGGCCGCCCCAGTCGAAGTGGTCGCCGATCGACACCAGGCTGACTTCGTCCCGCAGCCGGCGCCGGCCGTCGAGCAGACCGTGGCGTTCCAGGATGCGGAGGAAAACGGGAAACGGCGCCTGGGGGTCGCCGACCGCGAGTCGCCGCCTATGCATCGTGCCCGGCGAGCCTACACCGAAAAAACTTCGGGGCGCCATTGCGGGCGCCCCGAGAAGAGAGGATGGTCCCCTGGTGAGGGGGGTAGGAAGTGTTTCAGCGGGTTCGACGAGAGGCTGGATGAGCCATCAGGAAAGTAGTCATGGCCTTTCTAACCCTCTAGACGTAGCAAAGCCCATGCCGGTTGCCGTCTCGATGTTAACAAATGTCAACATGTTGCGGCTCAATGTTTTGTGGTGGCGCCGTTGGAAAAACCTCCCTGCGGGTGTCCTAATATTTACGCGCAGGCGGGGGATTTCGGCCACAGGCCCAGAGCGGCGGAACCGCGGACAAAGGCGGGGGGTCTAAAAGCGTAGTACTGGTGCGTAGCCGGCTGTCTAGTGTCCCCTCTCCGCGGGGGCGGGCGGAAAGGAGCGCGCGCATTCGTGGCAGAGGAAATCGTAGCCGGAGAAGATGTCGTAGACCTGCAGGCAGTCGGCGCAAGCGTAGCGCTCGCAAATGTCGCACTGGAGAAACGTAGCGTGGCGCACGGTCTGCTGGCCCTTACGATAGATCAGGCTGCCTTCGGTGGCGGCGCGCTGGCAGGCCTGACAGGTACTGGGGGGCTCCATGGGGAAGGGCCGAGGTTACCACAAGCGCCGGTGCCGCAAGTGGGTATAATGCGCCTCCCTACTCTCTCGTTTCCCAGAGGACGGATCCTCATGCTGAGAATGCACGCCGTCGTGCTCGCCGTCTCGATCGCCGCGACCGCCGTTGCCGACCAGAAGGTGGACGAGGCGCTTGCCAAGGCCATGGAGCAACTCCAGAAGGGCAAGCAGGAAGACGCCCTCAAGACGATGAACAAGCTGGTGGGAGGTACGCCGACCACCGAGGCGTTCCTTGCCCTGGGACTCTTCCAAGAGCGCCTCGGCAGCCTGGACGAGGCGGCGGCCGCCTACCAGAAGGCGGGGAACGCGGGGCAGGGAGCCGCCAAGGCGGAGGCGCTGGCGGCCTTGTCGACGCTGACGCTGCGCACGGGTTCCGCGAAGTCCGCACTCGGCCAGGCCGAGCAGGCGGTGCAGATCGCCGCCACGCCGAACACCCTGGCAGCAGCGGCGCGAGCCCTGGCGCGCCTCGACCCGCCAAAGGCCCTCGAGACGGCGGACAAGGCCGTGGCTGCGGGCGCCAACGCGGAGGCGCAGGCTGCTCGAGGCGCGGCGCTGCTGGCGCTGGGCAGGTCGGAGGATGCCGCGGCCGCCTTCCGCAAGGCCGTCGAGACCGATTCGCGCTCGCAACGCGGTCACATCGGTCTCGCCTCTGCCCTGATCGCCGGGGGCAAGGGAGCGGAGGCCGTCGCGGCGGGGCGCAAGGCGGTCGAGGTGGATCCGAACTCGGCTGAGGCCCACGCGACCCTGGGGACAGCACTGCTGGCGGCCGACCCCAAAGCCTGGAACGACGCGATCGCGGAGGCGCAGGACGGGGCCTTCAAGAACCCCAAGAATCCCGAGATCCACATGGCCGTGGGCAAGATCTTCGAGGCCGACGGCCGCTACGACCAGGCCGCCGGCTCCTACCGCAAGGCACTGGAGCTGGACCCGGACTTCTCGCCGGCGCGGCTGGCCCTCGTCAAGCAGCTCATCCCCAAGGGCGACCTGGACGGCGCTCTCGCCGAGGCTCGCAAGCTGGCCGCTGCGACGCCCAACAGCGGCGAGGCTCAGGTGCTGCTGGGGGAACTGCTGCTGCGCAAGAACGACAACGAAAACGCGGTCGCGCCCCTGGAGAGGGCGATCAAGCTGCTGCCGGGTTCGTCAGAGGCCCACTACTACATGGGCCGCGCCTACCACTTCACGGGCCGCGCCAAGGAGGCGCTGGCGCCCTACGAGAAGGCGGTGCAGCTGGATCCCAAGAACCTCGACTTCCGCACCACCTACGGCCTGATCCTGGGCCAGAACGGCCAGTTCGACAAGGCGGCTGAGGAGCTGAAGCGCGTCGTGGCGTCGCCGGGCTACAAGAACACCGCGGGTTTCACCAATCTGGGTTTCGTGTATCGCAGCATGGAGCCGCCCCGCAACGACGAATCCATCGCCGCCTACAAGAAGGCCCTCGAGCTCGATCCGAAGAACGGCCAGGCTGCCCTGGGCCTGGCCTGGTCCTACCAGAACTCCAAGCGGTACGACGAGTCGATCGCGGCCTGCAAGCAAGCGATGCAGATCGATGCGTCCTTCGCGCCCGCCTGCAACCAGACCATGGCTTGGGCGTACTTCTTCAAGAAGGACTTCAAGGCCTCGCGCGACGCGCTCAACGCAGCCGAGAAATCCGGCGCGGGGAACGAACGCCTGGAGGCGGTGCTCGATCGGATCGAGAAGGCGGGCCCGCTGGCTGCGGCCGCGACCGAGGAGGCGATCGCCGAAGCCGAGAAAGCCCGCGAAGAGCAACGGCGGCTCCAGAACAAGCTGGAACAGATCGACCGCGACGTTCGCAGCGGCACCGCGGGAACGCGGGCACGCGCGGTCCGGGAGCTGGCCCAGGTGGCTGGCGGCGAGGCGGCGCCAACCCTGGCCTGGATGCTCTACAACGACAAGAGCACGGATGTCCGGATCGAGGTGGCGCACGCTCTCGGGGCGCTGGGCGCGGCCGCGCGCCGCGCCTGCCCACAGCTCCAGGCCATTGCCAACGACCCGGTGATTCCGAACCCGATGGCCTCCAAGGCCGAGGCCGAGGAGGAGTTGCGGCGCGGCGATCTCCAGAAGGCCTGCCGCGAGGCTGCCGCGAAGGCCTGTCGCTAAGCCGTCAACCGGCGCGGGCAGACCAGAAGCCCGGGACGCCGTGCTCGCAGTCGGGGCAACGCCCCGTCTCCCCCACCCGGTCCAAGAGCACCCGGAAGCCGCGGCGTTCGATCAGCAGAGAGCCGCAGCCGGGGCAGATCGTGTTCTCCCACTCGCCCACGTGGCCAGGCAGGTTTCCGGCGTAGACGAAACGCAGACCCGCAGCCCTGCCGATCTCGGCCGCCCTCAACAGGGTGGCCACGCTCGTCGGCGCGGGCTCCGTCATCTTGTAGTCGGGGTGGAACGCTGTGACGTGCCAAGGGATGTCCGGTGAGACCGAGGCCAGGAAACCCGCGATGTCCCGCAGCTCCTGGTTCGAGTCGTTGAAGCCCGGCACGATCAGCGTCACGACCTCGACCCAGAAGCCGCGTTCGGAGAGGTCGCGGATCGTCGCCAACACGCGCTCCAGGGTGCCGCCCAGTTCGCGGTAGCTGCGGTCGCGGAAACCCTTGAGGTCGACCTTGTAGAGCGACACGTAGGGCCGGATGTAGTCGAGCACCTCGGGTGTGGCGTTGCCGTTCGAGACGTAGGAGCAGACCAGGCCCGCGCGCTGCGCCTCCTGGAACAGGTGCACTGCCCACTCGCTGGTGATCAGGGGCTCGTTGTAAGTGGAGGTCACGATGCGGGCGCCGCTGCGCCTCGCCGCGGCCACGAAATCCTCAGGGCTCATGCTCTCCGGAGGCGACAGCGCCCTGGGGTCGCGCAGCGCCTGGGACGTGATCCAGTTCTGGCAGTTGTGCACGGCGAGGTCGTGGGCGAGGTAGGTGTGGTCTTCCTCGACTTCGAGGTTGAAGACGGGCCCGTCGTAGCGCAACAGGCGCGTGTCCGCGATCCCGCGCCGGCGGTATCCGCCGTCGCTCTGCGGCTCCAGCAAGTCGAACTCGGGCGTGATCGCCGAGGCGGGCATGTAGAAGGTCGGGGCGGCACCACGCGCGGCACGCGCGCGTACCAGGAACTCGTGGTCGGGAGTGGCGCGCAGGCTGGCTGCTCCCGCCATCTCGATCTCGACCAGCGGTCCCGCGTAGTGGTGTCGGAACACGCCCCGCACGGGTCGGGCGCGGCCGCGGTGGGTCACCACGTCGACGCCCGGCAGGACCCCCACCGCGTCCTGCTCAGTCTCGAACACGGTCTCGGCACGAGCGAACAGCAGGTCGATGGGCTTCGCTCCCGCCACCGTGCGCACCTCGGTGCCCGGGACGAAGCAGTAGCCGCAGTGATAGTCGCAGCCCAGCATGCCGAAGGAGAGCGCCTTCGAGCCTGGCAGGGCGTGGAAAAATGGTTTCTTCTCGACGGGGTCGAGCTGCAAGGCGCCGATGTAACCCCACGGCACCCGCAGCGTGCCCTGGTCGTTGAAGCGGACACGGCAGATGCCATCACGGCCGGGCGGGATCAGGCAGCGGTGGCCACACGCGTAGCAGCGCACGCGCTGGTTCGGGAGTTTCTCGTAGAGCTCCCCTTCGCGAGTCAGACGCTGCAGCATCGTCGAAAGTGGAGCCGTCGCGGCCATACCCTTCCAGTCTAGACCCATTCCGAAGCTGCAGAAGCGAGACCCCGTGTGCGTTCGTCCCCAGCGTCCTGGCCGCCGGGCGGGGGTTGCCTTCCGAGGTCTCTGGAGCGAAGATAAAGCGAAAATGATCCGGCCCGGCGTCCCTGCGCCCTCCTTGGCACCGCGCCTCCAGCTCGAGGCGTTCCGGAGGCGCGGTGACGTGTCCTATCGGGCCCTCGACACCCGCTCGCTGCTCAACCGCTGCAACTCGCCCCGGATGCCCTTCGAGTGGACCGTCAACCCCTACCGCGGCTGCGCCATGGGCTGCCGCTACTGTTACGCCACCTATACACACGAGTTCCTCGGCCTGCCGGACGCCTCCACGTTCCACGAGGCGGTGTGGGTGAAGCGTGGTGGCTGGGACGAAACGGCGCGGCGCATCGCCGCAGCGGTGCGACGGGGCGAGCGCATCGCCCTGGGCACGGCCACCGATCCCTACCAGCCTGGCGAGGCGGAGGAGCGCGTGACCCTCCGCTTCCTCGAGCTGGCGGCGCAACATCGGGGCGTGCGGCTGAGCCTGACCACCAAGGGCGCGATCGTGCTCCGCGACCTGGACCTGCTGCGGCGTATCCACGGGCGTGGCACCCTGACCGTGAGCGTGTCGCTCATCTCCACGGACGCGGGCCTGCTGCGCCGGGTCGAGCCCTGGGCTCCGCCCCCCCTGGTGCGGCTTGAGGTGCTGCGCCGGCTGATCGCGGCGGGCATCGACGCCCGCCTGGCCTTGACGCCGATCCTGCCGGGCCTGACAGACGGCGAAGCCGCCCTGGAGCCCGTGCTGAAGGGCGCAGCGGGGGCCGGCGTGGTGTCCTTCACGTCGGGCCTGCTGTTCCTGCGCTCGCCCACCCGCGAGCGCTTCCTCGCCTTCCTCGAGCGGGAGTTCCCGAGCCACGCGCTCGCCTACGGCCGCGCGTACGCGGGTCGCATCTACCTGGGCGGGCAATACAAGAGGCGTGTCATGGACCGGGTGGATCGCCTGGCCGCGGAACACGGGCTCGCCCGCAAGGCCGTGGAGAGCACCTTCACTCAAGCGCGGGCGCGCAGCTCCCAGCTCCGCCTCTGGCCCTGACTCGAACTCCCGTCGCAGCCGGGCGCAGGCTCCCGTGTCACTTCATCCGGTCGGGGACCAGGGGCGGGTCAACCCCTTCGGATTGACAGGATCCAAGATTAGACATAGTCTAGAAGATATGAAGGAAACGCTGGCACGCCTCAAGGCCCACGGCATCCAGCCCTCGGCGCAGCGGTTGGCTGTCGCAGGGTACGTGCTCACGACCGCCGAGCATCCGTCGGCCGACCAGGTATTCCACCGCGTGAGGAAGAGTTTTCCGATGGTCTCCCGGGCCACGGTCTACAACACCCTCAACCTGTTCGTGGAGAAAGGGCTGCTGCGGGCCTTCGTATTGGCCCCGGGCAAGATCGTGTTCGACCCCAAGACCGAGTCGCATCATCACTTCATCGACGAGCAGACCGGAGAGATCGTGGACGTTCCCTGGGAGGCCGTCGAGGTCAACCGGGTCGAACGCCTCAAGGGCTTCGACGTGCACGAGTACCAGGTCGTGATGCGCGGCCGGAGAGCCCGGAGGAACTAGCTTTCGTTTTGCGTTGTGCCTCCAGACGGCCTCCGTCTCCCAATCGGCGGCCGCCGCCGTCTAACTACCGAGGAGGATCCATGTACAAGAGTCCGACGCCCCTGTCCAAGACGGCCCGCCAGGCGATGGCCGCGTCCCTCAACCAGCGCCTCGCCGACGGCCTGGACCTGCACAGCCAGATCAAGGTCGCCCACTGGAACATCAAGGGCCCGCACTTCGCAGCCCTACACCCGCTCTTCGAGACCTTCGCCGTGAGCCTGGCCAACCACAACGACGCGATCGCGGAGCGAGCGGTGACCCTGGGCGAGCTCGCCTCCGGAACGGCCCGCCACGTGGCCAAGGCCTCCCGCCTCGCCGAATATCCCCAGCAGACGACCCGGGACATGGATCACGTGAAGCTGCTGGCCGAGCGTATCGAGAGCTACCTCGAGGGCCTGCGCGAAACCCGTGACCTCGGCGAGAAGGAAGACGACGTGGACAGCGTCGACCTGCTCACGGGCATCATCACCGAGTTCGAGAAGCACGCCTGGTTCCTGCGCGCCAGCCTGGAGAAGTAGGCTTCGCGCACGGGGCCGCGTGTTAGGCTGACGCCGTGAGCCTGGTCCGTCGGGAGCGCGTCGGCGCACACCTGGTGCTGGCTCTCGACAAGCCGCGGGGCAACGCCATCGACCCGCCCCTGGTCGAGGAGCTGATCGCGACGCTGTCGGAGGCCGAGGCAGACAACCGCGTCGCTGGCGTGCTGCTGGCCTCGACGCATCCCCGTGTTTTCTGCCCGGGGCTCGACCTGGTGGGGCTTGTAGAGCTGGACCACCAGGCGATGCGGGCGTTCATGCTGCGTTTCGCCGAGGTGGTGTGGGCGCTGTTCGGCTTCCCGAAGCCGCTGGTCGCGGCCGTTCACGGGCATGCGATCGCCGGCGGCTGCATCCTGGCAATGACCGCCGACTGGCGGGTGATCGCGCGCGGCGCGCAGATCGGCCTCAACGAGGTGAAGATCGGCGTGCCGTTTCCGTGGTCGGTCGCTCAGTTGCTACGGGCTGGCGTCGCCCCGGCTTTCCATGCTCGTGCGGCACTCCTGGGGCACAACTTCCAGGGCGAGGACGCCGTCAGCGCCGGCCTGGCCGACGAGCTGGTGGCGACGGAGGGTTTCCGCGAGGCGGCGCTGCGCCGGCTCGCGGAGTTTACCGACAAGGACGCCTACTCCTTCACGAAAACCAAGGTCTACCTGCGCGGCGATACGCTGGCGGCCATGAAAGGCCGCGAGGAGACGCACATCGGCGAGTGGCTCCAGGCCTGGTTCTCGCCCAGTACTCGCGACCGCATCCGCAAGACCGTCGAGGCCCTCGCGAAGGGGGCCTCCTAG
>Ga0187893_10003952_pt1 | contig 29017 bp, 27 predicted proteins | sample MA1701074metaG_FD_139574 | JGI IMG/M metagenome (GOLD analysis project Ga0187893, IMG submission 139574) | White microbial mat communities from a basaltic lava cave in the Kipuka Kanohina Cave System on the Island of Hawaii, USA - MA170107-4 metaG ...
GAATAAAGACCTCGGTAATTCTGTGATTGCCATGCTCACTGCGCGCCATGAAGATTTTTCGCAGATTGCAGGTTTCGATGCCGGTGCAGATGACTACATTACTAAACCGGTACGACCGAAAGTTCTGCTGAGCAGAATTAATTCACTGCTCAGGCGTCACCCCGAATTGCGCGTGAATGACGAATCGCTGGAATTTGAAGGATTGCATATTGATAAAGCAGGGTTTTCGGTGAGGATTAACGGCAATGAAATTCCGATGGTTAAAAAGGAATTTGAGCTGCTTACATTTCTTGCTTCCAAACCAGGGAAAGTTTTTTCAAGAAGTACTATTCTGCGGAACGTGTGGGGGACAGACGTAGTGGTGGGCGACCGGACTATTGATGTGCACATCAAACGGCTGCGCGAAAAAATCGGAGATAAATATATTAAAACCGTGAAGGGGATCGGGTATAAGTTTGAGTTTTAGGTTGCAGGAATTTTTAAAGTTCAATGTTCCAGGTTAAGAGGAAAATTTATTTGCAATAATCCGGCTGAGCGTGATGTATTCTGACAAAATTATTGATGGAAGTAAATAATGTTTGCCAATTGATTTACTTAATCAACAAAAAATATTTTTAAAAATGAATTTGAAGAACCCTGCATGGGTTTCTGTTACAGCATCGGTGATTCTGGCTGTTGTGATTTTTTCCGTATTATTTTTTTCGGGCATTTCAATTACCGTTATTCATTTGATTATTATTACTGCTTCCGCATTCTTTATTTTCTGGTTCTTTATCGAAAAAATAATTTATGCGCGATTCCGGAAATTTTATGAGTTGCTTCGAAAATCTGGGAATGAAAATACAGGAGAAAAAAATCAACTGACTTCATCGGACATTGTTGCTATGACAGAACAGGAAATTTCACGTTGGGTGAATGAACGGAAAGATGAAATTGAAAAAATGAAAAAGCTGGAAACGCACCGGAGGGAATTTCTCGGCAATGTTTCACACGAGCTGAAAACACCCATCTTCAACATACAGGGATATGTTTCCACCCTGCTTGATGGAGGTTTGCAGGATGCCTCCATCAATATAGATTACCTCCGTAAAGCGGAAAAAAATGTGGAACGGCTTATAAGGATCGTTGAAGAATTGGTGGACATTTCGCAGCTCGAAACGAGCGAACTGAGAATTGACAAAGAACCCTTTGATCTGATTAAAGTAGTCCGCGAGATCATAGAAGCACAGGACTTCAATGCGCAATCAAAAAAAATCCGGATGGCTTTAATACACGATGGATTGACTGATGCATTTGTAAATGCCGATAAATTCCGCATCCGGCAGATGCTGACCAACCTGGTTGTGAATTCCATTTATTATGGAAAAGAAAATGGAGAAACCAACATCCGTATTTCTGACAATGGAAAATATTATAAAGTGGAAATTGCCGATACAGGAATTGGTATTCCGCAGGAACATCTGCCCAGGATTTTCGAACGCTTTTACCGGGTTGACAAAAGCCGATCGCGCCAGCAGGGTGGAACCGGATTGGGTCTGTCCATTGTGAAGCATATCATTGAAGCGCACGGTCAGAGTATTCAGGTAAAAAGCAAAGCAGGTGCAGGCACCGTTTTTACATTTTTGCTTGAAAAAAATTAAGCCGCTTCCGTCATAAAATTTCGGCTTGGCTATATTTAGCTCCGGATCTTTATTGGGTCAAATGAATGAACGGTACTGATGAGTTATTTAACGGTATCATGAATTGGCACCTAAGGATTATTTTCGAAAATAATTCACTGACATACCCGAATGATTGAATTATCCGTAATTATTTCAATAATCTGCTTCAGCGCATCGGTTTACTTTTTTCTTGAAATGCGCAATGCCCGGAAAAAAAATATTGCATCCCAATATCTTTCCGATCTTGAAATTGAAAAAACCATAAATTATTTTTCAACTTCCCTTTTCGGACAAAATTCAGTGAATGATATATTGTGGGATGTTGCCAAGAATTGTATTTCGAAACTTCACTTCGAAGATTGTGTCATCTATTTGTTTAACAACGACAGGGATAAGCTGGTGCAGCAGGCGGCTTATGGTCCCAAAAATCCTGAAGAATATAAAATTTATAATCCGATCGAAATTCCGGTTGGAAAAGGAATTGCCGGCTCCGTTGCAAAATCGGGGATTCATGAAATCATTCCCGATACATCTGATGACCCTCGTTACATCCCTGATGATAAATTCCGGTATTCTGAAATAGCCGTTCCCATAAAATTTCATGGAACCGTCCTGGGAGTCATTGATGCTGAACATTCAGATAAAAATTTTTTTACCTCGCGTCATCTGCATATTCTCACCACCATCGCTTCCTTATGCGCTAATAAAATTATGAAAGCTAAATCGGATGAAGCATTGCAGGCAAAAGAAAAAGCCATGCTCCTGCTGGATAAAAAACTTGCGGAATCGCGGCTCGTTGCATTCAGAGCCCAGATGAATCCGCATTTTATTTTTAATTCGATGGGTACCATTCAGGAATGCATTCTGGCTGGCAATACAGAAGATGCAAATGAATATTTGTCAAAATTTTCGCGTTTGCTTCGCATGGTGCTTGAAAACTCGGAGCTGAACAGCATTCCGCTTGAAAAAGAAATCCATTTACTTCAGCTTTATCTTGAACTTGAATCGGCAAGGTTCAATGACACATTTTCCTACGAATTGAAAATTGATGAAAACATAGATGTGGAAGAAGTGATGATTCCCACTATGCTGATTCAGCCGTTTGCCGAAAATGCCATCTGGCACGGTCTGCTTCACAAAAAGGACAACCGCAAGCTGATCGTAAATTTCAAATCAGCCAATGATATACTTCTATGCGAAATTATTGATAACGGCATCGGTCGCGCAAAATCTGCTGAATTGAAAATTCATGGATGGAACCATTCTTCGCGGGCAATGAAGCTGATTAATGATAAGCTGAATATCATCAGCAGGCATTTTCAGAACACAGAATCTTCATTAATCATTGAAGACCTTCTGGATAGCGAAAAACTTCCGGCAGGCACGCGGGTTGCATTGAGACTACCGATAAATCTGCAACCGTTTTAGCTTTTGCTCTAACCTGAATTCAGATCGTCAAACCCCTGTCTGCATTAATTTTCATTACCCGCAACAATAAAATTCCTGCTGTCAAGGTTCACCTCTTCCGTCCCATAATTTCTCCACACTCCTTGCGCGTTTCTGAGAAACAATTCCTTCAAAACATTTACATTCTTCATTCAACATTTTATATTTTTTATTCTTTTTTAATCCCCTCCTGCTACCGGAACTGCCACGGCTATTGCTGCTGATTGAGCAATCCATCCCATCCCCTGACCTTCCGCTGCCTCTGCCAATTTCGCTGCTAACTTCCTCCCGAATCCCTACCTTTGCACCCTTTTATTTTTAAAGGATGATCCAAAAGATTTACCGCGAATTCCGCCAGCTCGATTTGCCTGATATTGCGCAGGAAATTCTTGCAAAATGGGAAGCGGAAAACACCTTTGCCCAAAGCATCGAATCGCGCGAAGGCAAAGCTCCTTTTACTTTTTATGAAGGACCCCCGTCAGCCAACGGGCTTCCGGGTATTCACCATGTCATGTCGCGCACCATCAAAGACCTGTTCTGCCGGTTCAAAACACTGCAGGGGTTCCAGGTAAAGCGCAAAGGGGGATGGGACACGCATGGTTTGCCCATTGAAATAAGCGTTGAAAAAACACTCGGCATCACCAAAGACGATATCGGAGTAAAAATTTCAGTGGAAGATTACAACAAAGCATGCCGTACCGAGGTAATGAAATACAAAAACGCATGGGACGACCTCACCCGCAAAATGGGCTACTGGGTGGACCTCGATTACCCCTACATCACCTTTGAAAACGAGTATATCGAATCGTGCTGGTACTTGCTCAAGCAGCTTTATGAAAAAAATCTCCTGTACAAAGGATACACCATACAGCCCTATTCCCCTGCTGCCGGAACCGGCTTAAGCTCCCATGAGCTCAACATGCCCGGCTGCTACAGGAACATTAAGGACACATCCATTGTTGCACAATTTCGCATCTCAGAGGGGCAAACCTTACGAAATGGCAATGACCTCCCCGTTGATGTGGATTCAGTAGGGACTTTCTTCCTGGCATGGACAACCACACCCTGGACTTTACCGGGAAATTGCGCTCTTGCCGTTGGTGAAAACATACGCTATACCTTCGTAAAAACATTTAATCATTATACCTATAAGCCCGTTACCGTCATTCTTGCAAAAGATTTGCTGAATAAATATTTTCCCGAAAAATATGCAGGGCTGCTGCTGGAAGATTATGTGGAAGGCGACAAGCACATTCCATTCAAAGTGATTGCAGAAGCTGACGGAATAGATTTTTTGGGAATAAAATACCAGCAACTGATGCCCTACGTGCAGCCGGATGGAAAAGCATTTGAAGTAATTGCAGGAGATTTTGTAAGCACAGAAGAAGGAACCGGAATTGTGCATACCGCTTCACTATTCGGGGCTGATGATTTTCGTGTGTGCAATGAAAACGGCATTCAGTCCATCATGGTAAAAGATGAAGACGGCAACCCCTCTCCATTGGTAGACAAGCATGGAAGGTTTGTGAAAGAAGTAACCGACTTTGCCGGGGAGCCCGTCCGCGCTGAATATCTTTCGGAGGATGAAAAAGAAAATGAACGGATCCGGCAGGGTGGTGAAAAATACCTTACGGTTGACGAGCGCATTGCCATTAAATTAAAAAAGGAAAACAAGGCGTTCAAAGTAGAAAAATACGAGCATAGCTACCCGCACTGCTGGCGCACAGATAAGCCGGTTCTTTATTACCCCCTCAACTCATGGTTTATCCGCACAACTGCCTGCAAAGAGCGGATGGTTGAACTGAATGAATCCATCAACTGGAAACCCGCTTCCACCGGAACAGGGCGCTTCGGAAACTGGCTCGAAAACCTGGTGGACTGGAATCTTTCACGCACGCGCTTTTGGGGCATACCCCTCCCTATCTGGCGCACCGAGGACAAGAAAGAGGAAAAGTGCATCGGCTCCATCGGTGAGCTGCGAAATGAAATTCAGAAATCAATTTCTGCCGGCATCATGGATGCCTCCCATCTCGAACATATTGACCCCGCCAAATCCGATTTTGATTTGCACCGCCCGTATGCAGATAATATTTATCTTGTATCTCCTTCAGGAAAAAAAATGACCCGCGAGCAGGACCTCATTGATGTGTGGTTCGACAGCGGTGCCATGCCTTATGCGCAATGGTACTACATGGGTGATAAAAATTCACCCCCGTTCAGCAGCGGGGCATTCCCTGCCGATTTTATTGCAGAGGGAGTTGACCAGACGCGCGGCTGGTTTTTTACTCTTCACGCTCTTGCAGTAATGCTTTTTGATTCGGTGGCATTTAAAAATGTAGTGAGCAACGGATTGGTGCTTGACAAAGAAGGTAATAAAATGAGCAAACGGCTTGGCAATGTGGTTGACCCGTTTGCCACCATCGAAAAATATGGTCCGGATGCCACACGCTGGTACCTCATCAGCAATTCACAACCGTGGGACAATCTCAAGTTCAATATGGAAGGAATTGCTGAAGCACAACGAAAATTTTTCGGCACGCTTTATAACACATATTCTTTCTTCGCATTGTATGCAAACATTGATTCATTTACCATTGATGAAAAAAATATTGTGCCGGTTGAAAGAAGGCAGGAGCTTGACCGCTGGATAATTTCAAAGCTGCACAGCTTGATAAAAGAGGTTTCCTCAGCGTATGAAGATTATGAGCCGACCAAAGCTGCCCGCGCTATTGAAGAATTTACGGATGAGCATCTCAGCAACTGGTATGTTCGACTCTCCCGAAGAAGATTCTGGAAGAGTGAAATGTCAGAAGATAAAAAAGCAGCTTATGAAACGCTTTATGAATGCCTGATGGTTGTAGCTCAGCTCATGAGCCCCATTGCGCCCTTTTTCAGCGATTGGCTGTACCGTAATCTTTCCGACAGCATCCGCAAAAAAGCAATCCGTGAAAATACGCCATTGAAGCATTCTTCCGTGCATCTGTCCTTCATGACCCGGGCGGAAGAAAATGTGATTGACCCTTCGCTTGAAGAACGCATGGAGCTGGCACAGAAAATTTCGAGCATGGTGCTTTCACTCCGCAAAAAAGTAAACATCCGCGTGCGTCAGCCATTGAGCAAAATTCTGATTCCTGTTATTGACAAATCCATGAAGCCGAAAATTGAAACGGTAAAAAAGCTGATACTCTCAGAGGTGAATGTAAAGGACATTGAATACATCACCGATACCAGCGGTGTGCTTGTGAAAAAAATAAAAGCCAACTTCAAAACACTCGGAAAACGGCTTGGTCCGCTTATGAAGGAAACGGCTGCCGCCATTGCCGGAATGAACCAGGAAGAAATTGCATTATTTGAAAAAGATTCAAAATTCAGCATTGAAATAAAAGGTCAGAAAATTGAATTATCGCTCGAAGATGTGGAGATTATCTCTGAAGATATTCCCGGTTTGATTGTCAATACACAGGGTAATCTGACCGTGGCGCTCGACATTCAAATTTCGGAATCGCTTAAGCAGGAAGGCATTTCGCGCGAGCTGGTGAACAGGGTCCAGAATCTCAGGAAGGACAAGGGTTTCGAGGTTACCGACCGCATTGCAGTGAAGCTGAAAAAGCATCTGGAAATTGAAACATCCGTACAGAATAATTTACCCTATATTTGCGCGGAAATTTTAGCCGGCTCCTTTGAGCTGGTGGAAACCCTCGATGCAGATTCAGCCGATGAGCTGCAGGTGGATGAGCATATTAAAACTCTTATTAAAATAGACAAGCTTTAAGACAAGATTAAACATGGCAAAGAAAAAAATTAAGAAAGCAGTTAAAAAAGCTGCGAAAAAAACGGTAAAAAATAAAAAGCCGTCAAAGCCGTCATCAAAAAAGGTGAAAGCGAAAAAGAACGTAAAAGCGAAACCAAAAAAGGTTCAAAAGCAGACGAAGAAAAAAGCAACTGCAAAAAAGGCGTCAAAGCCCAAAGCGAAAATTCTTAAAAAGAAATCCGATACTACTAAAGTAAAAGCGGCTGCAAAACCGGTTCGTGCCGAAAAGGAACCCCGGAAAAAAGCAAAGTCATTTATGGCTGACAGGGATAGCTCAATGACTGCTGAAAAATTTGTGCTTCCCCCGCTGCCCGAAAAACCAAAACCTTCATACACTCCGATGAAGCAGATGCCCGATGTGATGATGATTCCTAAATCTTCCGAATCATCAGATAAGAAACGGTACAATGAGAAGGAGTTACAGGAATTCAAAGAAATCATTTTGAAAAAGCTGGATGATGCGCGTAATGAACTGAACAATCTTCAGGCATCCCTTCTTAATGCCAATGACAATGGGACGGATGACACTGCCACCACTTTTAAAATGCTCGAAGACGGTTCCGATACACTGGCAAAAGAAGAAGCCGGTCAGTTAATGGTTCGCCAGAGAAAATTTGTCGAGCAGCTCGAAAATGCACTGGTGCGGATTGAAAACAAAACCTATGGCATCTGCCGCGTAACCGGAAAGCTCATTCCTAAAGAACGGCTTCGCGCTGTACCGCACACCACGCAAAGCATCGAAGCGAAGATGCAGCAGTATCGCGATTGATGGTATTCAATTGCCCGGTAAATTTTTTTTAGCATTATCTCCGGTAACGTATCCTGCCGGGAAAGTCTTCGGATGAAAAAATCACTCCTCCTTATTATTTCTATCCTGCTGGCTGACCAGTGCCTGAAATTCTGGATTAAAACCAATATGTATCTCGGCCAGGAATTTCATATTTTGGGTAACTGGTTTATTATTCACTTTACTGAAAATAACGGCATGGCTTTCGGGCTGGAATTGTTTGACGGTGCAGGAGGAAAATTATTCCTGAGTATTTTTCGAATTGTAGCCGTAACCGGAATCGGATATTATCTTTATTCCATCATCCGCAAAAAAGCAAATCCGAAATTTATTACAAGCATGTCGCTGATTTTTGCAGGAGCGATGGGAAATATTCTGGACAGCGTTTTTTATGGAAAAATATTTTCCGGAAGCGAATACCGGGTTGCGCAGCTTTTTCCACCCGAAGGGGGCTATGCCGGCTGGCTTCATGGCAAGGTGGTGGATATGTTTTATTTTCCGCTCATCGAGGGAGTATTGCCGCAATGGATTCCAATATGGGGGGGGCAGGATTTTATTTTTTTCCGTCCTGTTTTCAATGTTGCGGATTCGGCCATTACGGTCGGAGTATTTCTGATACTGATATTCCAGTCATCTATTTTTCAACACGAAAAACAAAAAGAAACTATGGCTTCCGAACGTAAAGCTGATGTTGTCCCAAATTCTGAATCGCTGCCTGAAATGCAGAAGTAAAACCTTTCTCAGAAGGGAAGCGCATACTTATCCGTAATTTTTTTCCCGAATGCCTGGTCGTTAAAATTGTTCTGTTCCGGCAAATAGAAAATCTGCGTCCCTTCATTTTTATATTTCAGCAAAGAATCTTCCGGAACATAATAAACCAGCTTAACGTGAGATGGTAAATAATCGGTTTTGCCGAGAATATCATTCATCCAGAATCCTGAAATAATTACCGTTGAATTTTTAAGCCGTTTGATTTTTTCAAGCACATTCTGCGAAAATTCCATTTTGCTTTTCCGTTTTTGCTGTTCTGCGATTAATGGTCCTTTCAGCAAATCCAGCGTAACATTCTGTCCTTCCGTTTTGAAGCTGAAGCTCCATGCCGAACCTTCAGAACCGCGAAGGGGGTCATCCAGGTTGAGCCCGATAAAGAAAGTCGAAAAAATCATGGAAAATGAAAATGCAACGAGTGATGTTTTTTTCAGATGCATGGAAAGCAAAATAATAATGAATGGAAGCATGGGAATAAAAAATGCCGCTTTCTGAGGAAGAGAAATGTAAGCCATCAAATAAATCAAAATCACAGACCAGCACATCCGTTTTAATTTCGAAAATGAAACCGCAGGATTTTCCGCTTCCTCCTGTCTGATGATTTTGCTTCTGAAAAAAATCAGGAGCAATACCGTTACAAAATCAAAAAAACCGATAACTCCCCAAACGCCAATTGTTGCTTTATAAATCGCTTTCGATGCAGGAACGGGAATCTGCGCGACATAATCAAAAAAGTAAATTCCATAGCGGGAATAGACCGGAAAAAAGACTATGGCGCTTACAGCCAAAGCAGCAAACGCACATTTCATAAAATGGCTTACAGAATTTTTCCAATTGCTTGTATCATAAATCCAAATCGCAAACGGAACCAGCATTGCAAGCGATGTAATGCGGCATCCCGCAGCAAGACCAATCAATATTCCGGATAAAATAAATTTCTTATCCAATAAAAAATAAAATGAAGCCATCACAAATGCCATTGCCCAGAGGTAATCCATCGCATTGCAACTGTTGATATAAACCACAGGAATGAAGGCGAATATCATTCCGGCAATAAAATGATTCTGAATTCCAAGCTTTTTAACGGACGCAATGAAAAACCCAACGGCAGTGGCGCTGAAAGCTGCCGTAATCAGATTGAAAGCAACAGCCCCCTGTGGCCATAGTAAAAAATAAACCAGCTCCTGAAATGGGTGGCCTGGCAATCGCGAAACTTCATAGATGCCGGTGAGTGATACTTTCCGTGCTGTTACAAACAACCCCCACGCATCCTCTTCGGCACCGAATCCCGGAAGCAAAAACGGAATTCTGGAAACAAAAACGAGAGTAATAATTCCCGCCAGCCAAAGTTTTTCACGGTTCAATGTGAAGGGTGTAAGGTTTAAGGTTCAAGGTTCCCTGCCTGCCGTTGTTCAGGCCAGTGGGGCGGCAGGCAGGCATCATTCTTTTACCAAACTAAGCACCTTGCTGATATCGGGAATAAGAATCACTTCTATTCTCCGGTTTTTTTTGCGGGCATCCGAAGTGTTTGCCACGTCTATCGGAAGGTATTCCCCCCTGCCTGCGGGAGTGAGCTGCACCGGACGAACTGAGGTGTTTTTCATAAGAATCCGCACCACAGAAGTAGCCCGAAGCACCGATAAATCCCAGTTGTCCTTTATGCACGATGTGCTGATGGGTACGTTATCCGTATGTCCTTCAATCATTACCTTGATGTCGGGGTTTTGTGCAAGCACTTTAGCCAATTCGCGCAAAGCTTCTTCACCGTTTTTATCCACCACAATGCTTGCTGAAGCAAACAATAAGCGCTCTTCCATCGAAACATAAATCATTCCGTCCTTTTCTTTAATGGTAATTCCCTTTCCTTCATAACCCACCAGTGCGCTGGCAAGATTATTTTTAAGGGATTTCATCATCGAATCCTGCTTGCTGATGAGCGATTCAAGCTCATTGATGCGGGCTTCGCGGCTTTTTAATTTATCGCTGGTAGCATTGAAAGCGGATTCCTTCCGTTTCAATTCATCCTCCTTGCGGAATAATTCTTCCTGCGCTTTCTGCAGTTCAGCAAGGGCTTTACGGGTTTCTTCCGCCTTGCCTGCAGAGAGCTTTTCGCTGTTGGCAATCAGCTTTTCGTAAGAATCGTTGAGCTCTTTGTACAGCCCTGTCAATCTGCGGTAAGCTATGCCCGACTCGGTGGTATCTTTCAGCAGCAAGCTCCTTTCGCGGTCCAGATCGGCTACATTCTTTGAAAGTTCATCATTTTTTGTGCTCAGTTCCAGGTTTTTTGCGCGGGTGGAGGATAATGCTTCTTCGCATTTATCCTTTTTGGAGGTCATGTCGTCCAGCTTGCGGGCTGGAACGCAAGAAGCCATAAGCGCTGCGGCAAATACCATTATTTTTAACAATCCGTTTTTCATATTCCTTTGCGATTTTAACATTGTGGTTTGTATTTTGTTGCTTTATTCGGGATGCAAAAATTATAAAACTTTAGTATAATCGCACCGTACATAACACAGAGTTATAAACAACACAAAATATGAATACGCTTGGCTTAAACTGGATTACCGAAAAGCATATTGATTTTGAGTACAAAAAGTATGTGCTGCTTGCTTATCTGCAGCATGTGAGCGAGCATTTCACCGAGAACAAATTATATCCCCATCTGAGCGAACTGGTGAAACACTACCGCAATGTGGTGGCGCTGAAAGAAAACAAAAAGAATCTTTTTGAGAATTTTCCCGAACGCATGGCGCATGCCGATTTGAAAAACCTGAAAATAATTTATGAGAAAATGCTGGAAGATGACCAGCTCATGCAGGAAATCGAAAGCATCATCAGCTTTTCCATCCCCCAGTTTGAAAAATATCTGAACGAAGGAAAGCAGATTTATGATTTTATTGAATCGAAAATAAGCATTTTTCCCGTGGGCATTGTTCCCCTGCAATTGAATGAAGGATATATTTTCCTGACCGTTTCCTCCGACCGCGAAACCAAGGTGTATGAGTACCAGATTACCCTTTTTGAAAATCCGGACGAAAAGTACCGCGGCATTTATATGCAGTTTATTGCATCATTTGAAAAATCGCTGTTGAATACGTTTGAAAATATCAAAAGCGAGCTGATCCGATACCACAAAAAGCTTCCCAACCCCGCCACCTATGTCATCGAGTCGGATCTGTTGATTCCGATAGATGAAACCTTCCTGCCCCTTGCAAAGCGCACCTTCATGAAGTATGTAGGCAAGGGTGTGAATTGACCATTGTGTATTCCGCAAAATTCATTTTCAAAGCCGATCCGACCTCTGAGCGCCAGATTTACCCGCTTATTATGATTGAAAAAAGTTATAATTTTGACATAAAATACTATAATGAATTCCGCAATTATATTTGACACGCTTGCTTATTCTAAAAAATTAAAAGCAGCAGGATTTACCGAGCAGCAAGCTGAAGCACAAGCCGAAACATTAGCGGAAGTAATAGAAACACAAATCGCAACAAAACGCGATTTGCAGGAAATAAGTCGCGACTTAAAATTAATGGAACAGCGCATTATTATAAAATTAGGCAGTCTGATTGCTGCAAGCATTGCCATAACAGTTACATTATTAAGAATTCTTTAAAATTCCATTTGCAATGAATACGGAAAGCAACAAAAGCGAGCTGATCCGATACCACAAAAAGCTTCCCAACTCCGCCACCTATGTCATCGAGTCGGATCTGTTGATTCCGATAGATGAAACCTTCCTGCCCCTTGCAAAGCGCACGTTTATGAAGTATGTAGGCAGGGGTGTGAACTGATTGAGTTCTTTCTGAGCACTCAGGAAAGCTTCTTCTGCTGTAAAAAGAATCCTGAATTATTTGCTTTTCTCATTTCTTTTGCCTTTATCTTTGTATATCCTTTTCAATACTGCTTTATGCTTTTCAATAAAACTAAATACCACACTTTAAGCCCTTCCTGTTTTTCATCTGAAAAGAATAATTTAGTCCCCCCCCTCCCCCCGCACAGTGCAGAGTTGAAAGGAAGAAGCAGCAATGCTCCTTTTCGATTTCTGCTGAAATATGTTTTGAATTGTGCACAAAATGTTTTGAACGGGCGGCATTTTGCATTGAACCTGCCGGATGCTGTATTGAAACTTCCGCATACAGGACAAAATCTCCGGGATTCAAATCTGAATCTTGTACATTTAACATTGAACCTGAAGGATTCAATATTGAATCTCCCCGAAAGTGTATTAAACCTGCCGAATTCAGTATTGAATTTCCGGAATTCTGCATTGAATTTTCAAAATTCAAATGGAAAATCCAGGCATTTGGCTTACGTTCAACCCATTATGAAAGTGTTTGAAAATCAAAATCATAATATTAACTAATTAACAATCAATAAAATAACTCAAAACCCAAAAATCATGGCTAAATTCTTTGTAAAACTCGCATTGCGTACGCTTGGCGTACTCCAACTGATTGCACTTGCCCGGCTCATCGTTCAGAAAATGACGGGTAACGCTAATTTCACAACTCCCGATCCGCCACTGGCTGATATCACCACCGCAGCCAACGATCTCGAGGCGCAAAAGCAGGCAGTGGACAGCGCGAAAGCTACGCTTGGCGAAGCGGTAGCAAAGCAGAATTCGTTTGAAAAAAACCTGCAGGACCTGCTCACTGCCGAAGGGCGCTATGTGGACAACCGCGCCAAGGGGGACAAAGCCATCATTGAATCAGCCGGAATGAGTGCATCGGACGAACCTTCTCCGGTGGGCGAAATGCCGCAGGTGAAAAACCTGTCCGTTACACGTGGCGACAATCCGGGCGAGATTGATCCGCATTGGGACCCGGTACCGAAAAGCAAGAATTACACGGTGCAGGTTACGGATGACCCCATCGGCAGCGCCCCCTGGATTACGCGCGGCAATCCGACCAAATCCAAAATGACCATTGACGGGCTGACGTCAGGACGCAAAGTGTGGGTGCAGGTGGCTGCCAACGGCACTGCCGGCACTGGTGCTTACAGCGATCCGGCTGTGATTGTGGTGCCGTGATTGGGCTGCTGCTGATATTTTTTAAGGAGAGAACTAAAATAGTTACTAAATATTATTATCATGTCCTTTTAACAATTCCAAATCTATATAATTATGAAAATGCTGTCTAAAATCTATGTTTTATCAATAATTATTTATTTAATTATTATTTCAAATTTAAGGGTTAATGCTCAATGTTCGGGTGCAATAACAATTAATTCGTCAAATAATCTATCTAGTATGCATTCAAATTTCATGGGCACCACTATTCATATTAGAGCGGATTTTTATATTGATTCAAATTTTGATATTTTGGGATGTACTGTAATTATAGAACCGGGACTATCAATAATAGTCCAGTCAGGATATGGACTAAGCATTGGAGATTATAATGGTATTTGGTCTCATTTAAAAGCGTGCACATCAGTTGCATCCCCGGAAATGTGGTATGGAATCCGAATTCAGGGAATATCATCTACAAATCCAGGCTTGCTTGGCGCGGAATTCACAATTATAGAAAACGCTGAGCATGCTGTTTATCTTGAGCCGGGACATCATGGATTTATCTCTCTGCAAAATGTAATTTTTAATGAAAATTATATTCATCTTGATTTTGATTATTCAAGCGCATCAACAGGATTTTCCTTGCAACCGTTAATTGAAAATTGCATTTTTAAATGTGATAATTCGCTAATCAGCCCTCATTCCGGTATTACGGACATTGCGGTCAGATTTCATAGTTTACAAAATAATATCAATACTATTATCACATTTGGTCCTAATAATTCCATTGAAAATTGCAGAATCGGCATTTTCAATTACTATTCCTTTTTTAAAGCTATTAACAACATAATTTTTAATACCGAGACAGGAATTTATACAGAATACGATTGTGCCGCCTTTATCTTAAATAATGAAATTTATTTCTGCGGCATAGCAGTGGAAGCAAAAAGTAATTTTCCTATTGTAAATATTATTGAAAACTATATTCACGATATAAGTAATATTGGAATTTGGTTTCATGATGGAATAACTTATGATGGCAAAATATTTGAAAATGAATTTGAAAATATTTTCAATCCCATCGTCATAGAAAACATTCCTGGCAATTTTACAAGCCCATCTAAGGTTGAAATCGGATATAACAGAATAATAAATTCAACGCTGTTAACTAATTCACATGCCATACGGGCAATCCAGCCGATACCATTAGATGACTCCTTCGTCAGAATTCTCAATAACCGAATTGTTAATTTTGAACAGGGAATCTTTGTTTCACAATGGCCTGGTACCCGTATTTTAGGCAATCATATTGAAGTTCCTGGTCAGGTTACGCCAAACCCGGGCTATGATATTTATGCAATCCGTACAGAAAATTCTGCCGGTATTTTTCTCATGCATAACATTCTGGAAGGCAACGGAGATGCTCTCTGTGATGAATGGTTTTATGGCATGCAGGTTGAGGAATGTACCGATGTAGGCATTTACTGTAACGAATTCGGCAATGCGGATAATCCGAATCCGACCTTTAACAAATGCCTCTGGCTTGGCGGGGAGCATGATTACTCCAATGTTGCTGGAAATAAATTTCAATTCGAACATACTTACAGCTTATATCAATACCACAACATGAAAGGATTGGGCGATCAGGGTTATTCATACAATGTAAGTGACAACGAATGGAACATCCCGAGTTCCTTCTGCCCCGAATATCAAATCTTTTCTGAACAATCAAATTTTACGAATTTAATGCCCGGACATACAACTTTTCATGTAAGGCCCAATAATGCTACTGAATTCTGGTGGGAGCCGAATTTGTTATTTATTAGCTCTGACAATTTTCCAATCACACAAATTACAAAATTTCAAGTTTCTAGTTCGCCTAATGAATACACAATTTGTGAATATTTGCGACCGGGAAATGCAGCATTGCTTAATGAAATTGCAAACGGAAATCTTTATGAGCAGGAAGGGGTAACCGATGCTTTTATATGGTTTACCGATGAAGCATATTATAATTACTTGCCAACGGATTCAGTGGCGTTTGCAGTTTCAGAATTATATGATTACTGGAATGAGCTTGATGAAGGCAGCCATGGAATCCTTGCAGAAATTGCTTCCAGGTTTTCCGATCCTGAATCGGGTTATGATATATCTGATTTTGAACCCCAAACCGGTCTTGAAGCGAAAATTAAAACCGTTCTTGAAATGATGCGATTTACATTGATCGAAGGGATTGATTCCTTAACAGAAGGACAAAGCGATACGCTTGAAACTCTTGCCGCCCTTTGCCCCATATCAGATGGTCCCGCAGTTTACATGGCTCGAAATTTATTGAATAAGATTAACGGCACCATAATTAATTACCCTGCAGCATGTGCCGGCAGCGGGGAGCGGTTTGCTTCGGGTAATCCTTTCATAAAAGGAAAAGCATTTTGTAGGGTATTTGCTTCGCCCGATCAGATCCGGCTGTTTTCATCGCCAGAAGGAAATTTCCAAATTGTGGTGTATGAATTGACCGGAAAAATAATTTTCGAAAAAAATATTTCCGGCAATGCATTAATTAATCACCATCTGGATGCAGGTATATATCTTTACAGTTTAAAGCCGGAGAATGGAAATGCATGGAATGGCAAATTTGCAATAACCCATTAGTACAATGCGAAGGCAGATATTGACTCTATTAATTTTCATCCTTCCGCTTTTTGCCGGAGCGCAAAAGCAATGGAATAACTGGGCATTTGGTGATTCGGCAGGATTGAATTTTTCTTCGGGAATCGCATCTTTTGACTTAAATTTTGTTCTCTCATCAATCGAACCGTCTGCCTCCATTTCTGATTCAAATGGCAATTTATTATTTTATGCAGGACCTTCTTCATATTCAACCCAAAATTCACATGATTCAATCCGCATTTGGAATAAAAATCATCAAATTATGCCAAACGGAACTCAGATAATGGGGTGGACTTCTTGTACACAGGGAACTGCGATAATTCCGGAACCAGGCAGCAATTTTAATTATTACATTTTTTCTATTAATAAATTTAATGATTTGTATTATTCAAAAGTAAATATGCAACTTAATGGAGGATTGGGAGACGTTTATTTAAAAAATATTGCACTAGATACTATTACATGGCATAGCGAAAAAATGAATGCAGTAAAGCATGGAAATGGAAGAGACTGGTGGTTATTGCTGCACAATCTATCATATGAATTTATTCGATATTTGATAACTCCCTCAGGTATTTCGGGACCATTTTATCAAAGTATAGGTAGCAGCTTTGGAATTTTTCCATTCTTTTATGTAAGTCAAGGCCAATTAAAATTTTCTCCGGATGGCAGAAAATTATTTGTTGCAGGATTAACAGCAACGGCTGATTTATACAATTTCGACCGGTGCACCGGTTTGCTTAGCAGTTGGGTTTATCTTGGAGATTCGCTTTTTAATGACTCCATCTCATTTCTTGGGGATAACAGAGTATTTTATGGGTGTTCATTTTCTCCAAATGGCGAAGTGCTGTATCTCTCTTCAGACGATTCGTTATTTCAATATGATTTAACGGCATCGAATATAGCATTCTCAAAAACTCTCATTTTCTATACTGGATGTCCGGATACCTGTTGGATAGGACAGCATCAATTAGGACCGGATGGAAAGATATATATAGCAAATTGCAAGAAAAATTGTTTTTACAATGATCCTCATTCTTCCATAAATGAAAATATCAGTTACATAGAAAATCCAAATACGGTTGGAGTCGGTTGTAATTTTACATACTTGTTCATTAATCTTGGAGGGCGTAGAAGCTACTGGGGCTTGCCTAACCTTCCGCATTACGAGTTGGGGTCGTGGGCAGGGAGCGCTTGTGATACATTAAGCGTAGGCATTGCAGAGTCAAATGATGAAATAAGAATTTTTATATCGCCCAACCCGGCACAGGATGTCATCAAAATCCAGTCATCGGTGCAGTTTTATGCGGTGGAGTTTGTTTTGTATGATGCCACCGGCAGAAAAGCGCTGGAGAAAAAGATAAATAAAAATGCCTCCATAAGTGTTTCGCACCTTCAGCCGGGGCTGTACTTTTACCGGGTGAAGGATAAGGATGGCAAAACGGTGGGGGGGAAGATTGTGATCGGAGAATAAAATAATCACGCTGACAGCGGCTGCGGGAGCTGTCAGGTGAATGACAGGATGCAGGTATATATCTTTACAGTTTAAAGCCGGAGAATGGAAATGCATGGAATGGCAAAATTGCAATAACCCATTAGTACAATGCGAAGGCAGATATTGACTCTATTAATTTTCATCCTTCCGCTTTTTGCCGGAGCCAGATTGATGGCATATGATCTTGCACCTCCTGTGGGCAGTACGAAAAGAGAGCCAATAACATATGATATTTACGAAATATATGGAATATTGGGAGATTTTTGGTGGGATGAAACTGTAGTTTGGGGTTTATGTCGCGAATTTGCAGATTAGAATTAATAAACATAGTTGAAATCGTGAATAAATTTTATATTAGGTTTTTTAAAAAATTGCTTTTATTTTTGTTCATATTAATGGCTGCCCGTGTTATCGGGCAGCCATTTGAATTTACTTATGCCGACTCCCTTGATGAATATGTTGCAAACGGACTGGAAGATTCATCAGGTAATTTTTTCCTTGTTGGAGCAAAAGGAAAAAATGCATATCCGACTTTACTTCATCACAATTATTCAGGATTAATCATAAAAATGAGCGCAACAGGCGATACATTAAAGACGAAAATTATCCCACCGTATAACAATCGGCTTCAGCTTGATGCAATAATTGAAATAAACGATTCCATATTGGCAGTGATTGGTTCAGCAAGAACGGTTACTACAAATGAGCTTCAATTATACTATGCCAAAATTGATAAAAATCTTAATATTCTTGATGAGAAATTTTATGGCAGCCCTATTATTAATGAATATTATTTTTTAACAGCGAGAAAATCTTTTTCTAATGAAATAATAACAATTGGCAACACTTCAGATACCATTAATTTCGACAGGCAAATCGTTGTTTATAAATTATCCTTAGATGGCGATTCGCTCAATTCTTATTATTTCGGCAATCCGGCTCCCGGATTTAGCGACAATGGAACTGATATTTTAGAATTTCCCGATACATCCGGCTACCTTGTGTGTTCCAATATGGTTGGCTTGGGTCAGGTTATCCATAAGCTTGATTTTTCGGGCAATGTTGATACTTCAGTAGTACTTGATACTTCGTTTGATGCTATGCACGCAGAATTCGTATCTGCAAATAATTTCATTGTTTTTAATTCCGGGTACGACCCATATCCTGAAACTGATTTAAAAGTGGCAAAATTTGATCTGACATTTAATAAACTTAATACAATTTCATTTGGAAAAACAGATACAATAGATTCGGGTTGGGTTCAATCCATAGGAGTTCATGATTCGAATAACATTTATCTTGGCGCTGTTTCAAACTGGCAATACACACCATATCCAAATCCGCAAGAAAAAAACTTTTTTTGTGTCGCAAAAATCAATAGTTCGATGCAAATTTCCTGGATTAAATATTATTCAAAAAATAATGATTACTTGAATCTGTTTAAAGTTATTGCAACAAAAGATGGAGGAGTTTTAATACTTGGAACCAGATATAATTCTTTGTTAAACGGTCCCTATGAAAGCGATATTTATATATTAAAGCTCGACTCCCTCGGCAATTTCGTAACCGGCATCAATGATCCGCCAATAGGCGGCTTGCAGGTGCATGATGTGATAGTGTATCCCAATCCCGCACAGGATGTCATCAAAATCCAGTCATCGTTGCAGTTTTATGCTGCGGAGTTTGTTTTGTATGATGCCACCGGCAGAAAAGCGCTGGAGAAAAAGATAAATAAAAATGCCTCCATAAGTGTTTCGCACCTGCCCCGTGGGCTGTACTTTTACCGGGTGAAGGATAAGGAAGGTGGTACGGTTGGGGGGAAGATCATCCTGCAATAAAGTTATAGCTGATAAACTTGTGATCGGGGAATAAAATAATCACGCTGACAGCGACTACGGGAGCTGTCAGGTGAATGACTGGATGCAGGTATATATCTTTTCAGTTTAAAGCCGGAGAATGGAAATGCATGGAATGGCAAATTTGCAATAACCCAACCGACATTATTGCTTCGACAGATAAAAATTATTTTTTAAATTATTGGAATAATAATGTCATTACAATAGGATTATCCACTGAAATGAGCGGAAGTCCGAAAAACAACCTATATGAAATTGAAGCGGATATTAATCCTCAATCAAGCTGTATGTTGCCCCCAACTGCAACATTGTTAAAAACATTTGCATTAAGCTCATCTGGAGATTATGACATTTGCGATTGGCCATTAGGATATTATAACAGGTTTGCAACGCCAACAAATTTATATTTGCAATTACTGGTAAATTTTAAAAACGGTGAGTATATTGATCAGGTTAAATGTATCACCACCAATGCAGATCCTAATGGTAATGATGTTGGATATATGACTATTCAGATAAGAGGCAACGTTAAAGATTACAGTGCATCAGTCATCAACTATGAAATTAAGGTCTATAAAGATTAATTATCAATGAAAACCAAATTATTATTATTTTTAATAGTTTCCTGCCAGATCTGCAAATCTCAGAATGTGACTGAAGCATGGTCTGCTCAGCTATTTCCGTTGCCGGGGAAAGCTTTGTTTGTTACTGCAGAACAGCTCAGAGTTTCGGGCAATGGCGATGTTTATGCCGGGGGTTACTTTTTTGTTGATACTTCTACCAATTTAAATACGAGTATGGCTGTGGTAAAATTGAACAGTGCCGGAATATTTCAATGGATTGCTACTCCATCCGGACAGCAATATGACGCTGTGCTCAGGGGATTGGGGTTGGATTCATCTGAAAACATTTTTATTGCAGGCACATTGGATGAAGGAGGAGGAATATTGCAAACGGCTGCTTCATATATGTATGATTTAAACGGAAATGAAATCTGGAAGAACATTTTTGATACTACCGGAATGGGCACCCGAAGCCACGGAAATTTAACTACGAATACTAACAGGCATTTTGAACTAGTTAATAACTCTAATATAACCCTTAGAGAAATTGATGCCTCAGGAATGATTGTAAATTATTTCAGCAACGATACAATACAATATCCTCATGCGTTTAATATTTTCGGGTTTGAAAGCGATATTCAGGAAAATTTATATGTCTTCGGCTATTACTTTGATTCACTGCCAGCTTCTGATACCGATTATTTTATTAAAAAATTCAGCCCTTCGGGCGCTTTGCTATGGGAGAAGTTTCACAATCACACCACGCTTCAGGATCAGGTGGAACATGCTTGCATTGACAGCAGCGGAAATGTATATCTAACCGGCACCACAAACATTTCGTCAGGATCAGTTTGGAAATGCCTTACCATTGCGTATGACAGCACGGGCGCACAAAAATGGCTGCATGAATATGAAATCTATCCCAATAAGTCGAGCATACCCGGTGATATTTACGCTGACCCTTCAGGCAATGTATATGTTTCTGGCTACGGTGGTGATTCGCTTAATTATGCTCAGATTTTTCTTATTAAATACAACAGTTCAGGGGCAATAATATGGCAAAGATTTGCGGACAGCGCAGCATATTTGAACATTGATTCAAAAATTGCTTCTGATCTGCAGGGAAACATATATTTGACATGCAACCGATTTAATTCATCGCTGGGTTTTTTTCCCCGAACTATGAAATTTGATACCTCGGGAACAATGTTGTGGAGCATTGACTATTTCGGAAATGGAGGACAGGCAGCGAATTCAATTACAGTGGACCCGTCAGCCAATGTATATATTGCCGGCAATGGATTTGTCGTAAAATACATCCAACCTACAACCATAAATGAATTCGAAATACATCAAATTGACATTTCTGTTTTTCCGAATCCTGCAATTGAAGAGTTCAAGATTCATCCCGGCTTAGCCGTAACAAGATTTAAGGTCAAAGAAGTGGAGTTGGTGAATATTCTTGGAGAAACTGTTCTCAAATCCGAAATCAAAAATCCCAAATCATTCGGTCGGCATTGGCTTGTCGAAGGCGATGCCGAAATTATCATCTCCGTCCGCACCCTGCCCCGTGGGCTGTACTTTTACCGGGTGAAGGATAAGGAAGGCGGTACGGTTGGGGGGAAGATCATCCTGCAATAAAACACCGGCTGTTTCATCAGAATTGATAATAGGGAGAAATCATCAGGTAAACCACCACGCCCGTAATGGCGACATAAAGCCATATCGGAAAAGACCAACGAACAATTTTCCGATGGCGCTTCACCTGGTTGGTTAATCCGAAATAGAAGGAAATCAACACCAATGGCAGCACAACAGCAGCAAGAATAATATGCGTGATGAGAATGAATAAATAAAGGGCGCGAAACGAATTCTCAGCAGGAAATTTTGTTTCCACCCCGAACGAATGCCAGGTTACATAAGAAACCAGAAACAGGGCTGATAAAAAAAAGCAAATTATGTTGATGCGCTTATGCACCGATACTTTTTTCTGCCGGATGAAATAAAAAGAAATGAGGAGCAAAACAGCCGTCAGTCCGTTGATGGTTGCATTAAAGGCAGGCAGGATTTTAACGAAGGGCGGAATATGAGCGGCTTTCGGAAGCTGCGAAAGGATGATGATGGTAATTAATACGAGGAGGGAAAAAATAACAATCCAGAGAAAAATTTTTTTTTCACCGGCTGCATATTTTGAGGGAGCCATTGTTTTTTTTCAAATGAAAGGGCAACTGAATAATTATTTCAACTGCTCGTACTCTTTCTTCAGCACTTTTATTTCGTCCATCAGCGTATCCACATCATTGGGATCGGTGCCGTCATAATACCCTCTGATTCTGCCCTGCCTGTCCACCAAAGCAAATTGTTCGCTGTGGATGAAATCATCGGGTCCCCCATTGCCTTCCATGGCAGTAATAAAATAGCTGTGGCGGGCAAGGTCATAAATTTCCTTTTTGTTTCCGGTAACAAAGCGCCAGCGGTCTGATGTTACATTATATTTTTCGGAATATTTTTTCAGTACGGAAACCGAGTCGTGATCCGGATTTACGGTATGCGAAAGGAAATAAATACCGGAATCATTTCTGAATTTATGAACCACGCGCGCCATCTGCTGCGTCATCTTCGGACAGATGGTCTGACAGGTGGCAAAGAAAAAATCGGCTACATAAATTTTATCTTTAAAGGTTTCGTTGGTTACGGTGCGCCCCTCCTGATCGGTAAATGAAAATCCTGAAATGGTGTGATAAATTGTATCGGGCGTTCCAACTCCGGCATTTGATGCAGGTTCCTTCGGACCGAAAATTTCAAGCCGGCTGTAGTCGTTTTTACCTTTCATGAGCGCAAGGTAAAAAAGACAGGGCAGCACCAGAATAGCGCTAACAATCAGAACACGTTTTATGGATTTAAAATTCAAGGAGGCAATTGCTTATCGGATCACATGCAAATATACACCCTCGGCAATGGCGATGAAAATAAGATATACAATGAGCAGGAACGGGAGAAGAATGGTATAGCGAAAAGTAAATTTCTCATGGAGCAGGTGCATGAAAAACCCGACAATATAACCTGCTTTTACAATGGTGAGCGTAACAAAGGTCCACTGCAGGAGATCTTTATTAAGCGGAGCAAATGCAATGGCAACTTCGAAAATAGTAATAAACAGTAAAATCCAGAAGGTACGCCAGATAACTTTTTTAGCATTCGGAGTTTCATGCTCCTCCACAAACTGGTTGTGGATGTCACCGGTGTAATAACCTTTGGGGGGATGATGGTCAGCCATTATTGCTGTTAAGTTCGGAATTTATGCCTTAAACTGATTAAACAAGATAAAAGAATGTAAATACAAACACCCATACCAGATCCACAAAATGCCAGTACAAGCCGGTTTTTTCCACCTGCTCGTAATGCCCCCTTCGAACATACACTCCGTTAATTACATTAATGAGAATAATAATATTAATAACTACGCCAGAAAACACATGGAATCCGTGAAATCCGGTAATGAAGAAAAAGAAATTAGCGAATAACGGAGTATTGCCGTATTCATTTTCTATGAGGTTAGCGCCTTTAATATTTTTCTTTGCATTGGCAATCACCTGTTCTGCCTCCGCGCCTTCAATAATTGTTTTTGTATGATTTTCCCAGAAAAAAAGTTTGCCGGGCGCGTAATCATCCGTTCGGGCAAACCGCCCGTCAGCGGTAATATAAGCTCCGTGCTTCGAGCCAACAATAAAATGATACCATTCCCATGCCTGCGATCCAAGAAAAATAAATCCGCCCACGATGGTCCACAACAGCCACCAGGTAACCGCACGGTTGTTTCTTTTATGTCCCGCTTCCACAGCAAGCACCATGGTTACCGAACTCATGATAAGAACGAAGGTCATAAATCCGACATAAGCAAGCGGAACATGACCGTGAATGAACGGGAAGTGAGTGAATACATCGCCAGGTAGCGGCCAAATATCAGTGAACCTGTGACGCAATGCGCCATAAGCGATGATCAGAGAAGAAAATGTGAATGCATCGGAAACAAGAAAAAACCACATGAACATTTTTCCCCAGCTTACATTGAATGGCGAAATGCCGCCCCCCCACACCGATTTGGGTTTTTCTGCTGTTGCCGTAACTGCTTCGGGTTTCATACGTGCCGGGTAGGAGTGGTTTCAGGACTTAATTGTTGCAAATATTTCATTTTTTTTCATATTATCAAATATTTCCATAAATAAATCCATTATCTGATAATCAAAAGAAACACAAAAAGATAAATCCAGAGTATATCCAGGAAATGCCAATAAATGGATCCAAGCTGAACCGGCAAGTAATTTCCGGAATTATATTTCATCCGTATGGCATCGGTAATCAGCACTAGCAGGTAAATGATTCCGCCCAGCAAATGGGCAAGGTGCAATGCGGTGATTACATAAAGAAAGGAACCTGAAGGATTTCCTACAAAATAAATTTCCTGTTCCACCAAACGCGACCATCCGAGAAACTGAGTGAAACAAAACGCTAATCCCAATCCTAATGTGATGATCAGGAAAGTCAAAAGATTCCGGAAATTATTTTTTTTCACCGAAATTAAGGCAATATGCAGGGTAATGCTGGAAAAAAATATGATGAGGGTGGAAAAGATAAAAATGCGAGGCAGAGAAAATTCAACCCAGTTGCCTTCTGCTTGGCGGACAATGTAAGCGCTTGTCAGCCCGGCAAAAAGCATGATGATACTCACAATGCAGATCCACAATAAAACTTTGGATGTGGGAATTCCTGTGTAAGTCTGCTCTTCTTTGGTGGATGCGGTTACCGGGTTCATCAAAAAAAATAAATTAATTAAAAAGAAATTTTGCCATGGTCAGAATCACAGTTTGTCCATCACCAGCAGAATCATTACAACAGGCAGATAAATAATGGAAGCAAACATTACTTTGCGTGCCGCTTCAACGGAACAAGTCTTATACAATTGCAATGAGGTTATCGTAAACAATACGCCAGCTATAGTAACCAAAACAGCAGATAACAATCCCGAAAGTTGAAAAAAGTAAGGCATCAATCCTACCGGAATTAAGCTTGCCGAATAAACCACAATCTGAAATGCGCTCGATTTGCTTTTGCCTTCATGCGAGGGGAGCATTTTAAACCCTGCGAGCTGATACTCATCGTGCAACCGCCATGCAATAGCCCAGAAATGCGGAAACTGCCAGAAAAACTGAAGCGTAAATAAAATGAATGCTTCAAAATTTAACTCACCGGTAGCCGCCACCCATCCGGTCAAAGGTGGCATAGCGCCCGGAATAGCGCCAATGAAAACAGAAAACGGGCTTATTTTTTTCATCGGAGTGTATGCAAATGCGTATAGAAACAATGCAATCATCCCCAGCATAGCGGAAATAATATTTACATAGGCAGCCAGCAGGAATAATCCTGAAATACCGGAAACAACGCTCACTACCATTGCTTCATTAATGCTCATCCGGTTATCGGGAAGGGGGCGCATTTGAGTCCGCTTCATTTTCTTATCAATATCCTTTTCAAAAACTTCATTCAGTCCGTTCGCAGCACCGGTAACAAGAAATCCTCCCAGACTGAGGTAGAAAAACGTAAGCCAATTCATTTCACCTTTCGATCCAAGCAGAAATGCAAAAGCAGCAGAAAACACTACGAATAAAAGAAGCTTGAACTTAATCAGCAATCCGTAATCGTAAATCTTTGCAAGCAATGAAGCGGGTTTGGGTATGGAGAGCGCTTTTTCCAATGACTTAATATTGAGTGCGCAAATTTAAAGAATCATTTCAGACGTGACTGACTATTTTCTGATTCCACCTTTTTTCAGAATTCCATTCTGCAAAAAAAATATCAATTTATATTTTTTATTTTCAACACCATTACTTTATTTTACAATCCATAAATAATTTCATTTACAATAAAAATATAATCATCATGGGCGAACAGGAAAGTGATTCATTACGATATCCTACCGGACAATTCATCCGGCCTGAAAAATTTTATAAAGGTGAAACCAAAAGGAATATCAGAGAGATAGACAAGTTTCCAAAGCGACTCAAAGACTCTGTCAAATCCTTAAGCGATGAACAGCTTGAAACTGCTTACCGTGACGGTGGTTGGACTCTGCGGCAGGTAGTGAACCATTGTGCTGACAGCCATTTGAATGCTTACTGCCGAATAAAGCTGGCGCTTACCGAATCCAATCCTTTGATAAAAACATACAATGAAAAATTATGGGCTGAACTGGTGGACGGCAAGACTGCTGACATTCGATTTTCTTTAAATATGCTTGCTTCATTGCATAAGCGATGGGTTATGCTCTTAAAAAGTCTTGAAAAAGAAGATCTCCATAAAACTTTTCATCACCCGGAACAAAACAGGAATATTCCGATTTATGAACTTATTGCTTTGTATGCATGGCATTGCAATCACCATCTGGCTCATATCACACAATTAAAGCAAAGAAAGGGCTGGGAATAAAAGCTTGAACAAGCGAACGATGGATAAGAGCCCGATGAATGACTTTGCTGATTTAAAAAAACCGGTTTTGAAGAACAGTGTTAATCAGCTGCGTCTGGAGCTGTATATCATTATGTAATAGGCGAGCGTAGCAAGCGAACCGATGGCTGCCACCACATACGTCATTGCTGCCCATTTCAAAGCGTCTTTAGCTTTCTGATGTTCGAGCGAAGCGGCTACCCTGCTTTGCGAGAGCCATGCTAACGCTCTGCGGCTTGCATCAAATTCCACCGGCAATGTAACCACACTGAACAGGGTGGTAACCCCAAACATGACGATGCCTACCAAAAGCAACTGCGGAAATGTCTGCAGCATGAGCACTCCGGCCAATAAAATCCACATCATAAACCTGGATGCTACGCTTACCACAGGTACTAAAGCAGAACGAAGTGTGAGCATGGAATAAGCATTCGCATGCTGAACTGCATGACCGCATTCATGTGCCGCAACAGCCGCTGCTGCCGCATTTCTTCCATGATACACATCCGGACTAAGGTTCACGCTTTTTTCAAGCGGGTTGTAGTGATCCGTTAGTTTCCCTTCTACCGAAATGATTTTAACATCAGCAATACCATGATCGCGGAGCATTTTCTCTGCCACGTCTTTTCCGCTCATTCCTGAGCTGATTGGTGTTTCGGAATATTCTTTGAATTTCCTTCTTAACTGCATCTGAACGAGTGAGCCCACTACAAGCACAACAAGCATTATTATGTAAATTCCCATTGTATATTTTTTTGATTATAATCATCTTTTTAACAAGAATAATACCTTCAAAGTTTTGAAAGTAAAAAAGTCACATTGGCACGGTTACATCTGAAAAATCCTGACACGGTTTAATAAAACTTACCTCTATTGTCAGTGATATTCGCTTTTTCTTTCAAAGCATTGAATACCTCGTATGAAGACCGCGAACCGAGCGTAGTGATTAAAGTTTTTTTGGTAGAAGAAAAATCCTTCGTTTCAGGGGGTTCTGTAAAACTTTCGACCTGGAAAACATATACACCGCTTTCTCCTTTTACCGGCTTGGAAAGCTGACCCTGCTTTAGGGTAAATACCGTTCCGACCACTGCCGGTTCCATTCCGATGTTTGCAATATAGGGCGATGCAAAATTGATGTTGGATGCCGACTGCACCTGCTGCCCGGCTTTCTGCGCCACCTGATCAATGGACGTAGTGCCTGAAGCGGCACTATTCAGTTTTTCATATAGCATTTCGGCTTTCATTTCCTTAGTTACTTCTTCCGTAACCTTTGTCCTGACCTGTTCGAGCGGGGCTATTCCTTTTTCCTTTATATCCACCAGTTTGGCAACAACAAACTTATCTCCAAATGCAAATGCCTTGGATACCTCACCCTTATTTGCACTGTATGCCCAACGGACAAGCTCGCGTGCTGATTCCAGTCCGGGAATATTCCGTTCTGTTTCGGAAAGGGCTTCGAGCACTCGTTTGTTCAAGCCCTGATCCACGCATGCTTTATCAAATAATTCAGCAGTGACATTTTTACCTGCAAATTCATTGGCACGTGAAAAAATGGTCTGATATGTTTTGGAACCCGGCTCAATTTTACGATCAATCGTGATAACCTGAACTTGCTTCTGCGGCCTGGTCATATCAAAAACCTTGATAATATGAAATCCGAAATTGGATTCAACAGCATTAACTCCACCCTTCGGTATATCGAATGCTCCCGCTTTGAATCGTTCATCCATCGGGCTTTCCATGGTAATCCAGTCCAGATCACCGGCTTTCAAAGCGGACACTGCATCATCCGAATGATTGGTAGCAACATCAATAAATTTAGCTGCATCCTTTTCGCAAAGTTTGAGCAAGCTGTCAGCCATTGCTTTTGCTTCTTCATGGCTGCGTGTAACCGATTCGGGTGCGCGTTCAGCGCCTTTAAAGGCAACCAGTGCATGGCTTATTTTTACTGAATCGGGTATGTCCTTTATTGAAGTGAGTTTAGAAATCTTAATAAATCCGTTTTCTTCGTAAGGACCGATCATAGTTCCGACAGGCGCTGAAAAGAAAACGGAATCGAGACGGGGAGATAATGTTCCTTTCTTATGATAGCTGATATCCGGCTTTATTTCGGAATTGATGGCTGCAAATGACGAATCATCAGTAGAAGCAATGAACGGATCCACCAGGTTTGTAATATAATCTTCTGCACTTTTTCTGTCCTCTGCAGACGGAAGCACTTCAAAAATCACATACTCGATGTGACGGGAAGCTTCCTGCTTGTATTCACCCTGATGTTTGGCATAATATGATTTTAGCCGGCTTTCATCGGGAGTGACCAGCGAATCAGCCACACTGCTGTAAGGAAGCTGAATGTACCGTATGTTTGCCTGCCTTCCTGTATTCATGGATTGATTTTTTGCTTCAGCGGTAGTTGCATAGAGCCCCATCTTAATCAAATCA
>Ga0187893_10003953_pt1 | contig 29016 bp, 20 predicted proteins | sample MA1701074metaG_FD_139574 | JGI IMG/M metagenome (GOLD analysis project Ga0187893, IMG submission 139574) | White microbial mat communities from a basaltic lava cave in the Kipuka Kanohina Cave System on the Island of Hawaii, USA - MA170107-4 metaG ...
AAGCTCACCGTGGGCCGCGCGCTGCGTCCGCTGCTGGCCTTCGTGCTCGTGCTGAGCTGGTCGCGCCAGATCTTCCTGCGCTTCTACCCCGGCGCTGCCATGCCGTACTTCCTCCGCGGGCACTGGCCAGAGTCCTGGAAGAATTCCCCGGTGGTGAGCAGCGGGCTGAGGCTGTCCGGCTGCAAGATGGTCTTGCCGAGGGGTGGCGCACCCTGCGCGACATCTACGGCAACTGACATCGAAGTGGCGCTGGCTGTTCGCCGCTGCTGTGGGGGCCGTGCGTCAAACGCGAACGCGGCCGCGTGTCTTGACCGCGGGCTTGATGGCGGAGCCGACGAGACTCGAACTCGCGACCTCCGGAGTGACAGTACTGGGAAAAAGCGCGGAAAGCCGTGATTCCTTGGATGCTCATCGCGTAAACACACACATATCGCGCATATCTATCACATTCTTATCACAGCGATAGGGCAACAAGTTGGCTGTCAGGTAGGGCCGCCCAGGCCGAGCGCCACGTCGCTCGCCGACGGGTTCCCCTGCGCCGTCGTCGCGACCGTGCCCTCCGGCCGGTCGCCCCGCACAGCGGGCCCTTTCCTCCTGGCACCCGGGTCGAACGCCCGCCCGCCTGCGGGCGCCCTCACTCCGTCTTCGCGAGAGCCTTGGTGACCGAAACACGGAGCACGGGATCCTGGATCCGGTCGGCTCGGTCACGCAGCGCGGCCGCGCCCGTGCCTTCGACCCTGCCGGCAAGGCGCGATCGCCGTGGTCCGAGGCTCAAGTTGGACAGGCTGGTCGCGCCCTGCATCTCTGAAGCCGGCGCCGGGGCTGCGTGTTGGTTGACGTAGCTTCCGATCTCCCGATCCAAGCGGCGATCCACGGGTCGTGAGCCTGCCCGGCTCAGAGACCCGTCGTCCTCCTGCTCTGCCCGTGGACGCCGTTCGGTGATCCCGTCTGCCGGTCATCGGCCTTGCCATCGCCAAGAATGGTCAAGTCCTCAGCAGCTCTCGCCAGCGGTTTGGTGCGTGTGCAGATGTCAGTCGCTAGGTCTCCAGAGCTCAACTTGCGAGCATAGACGAGGTACTCCACGCCGCGTTCGAATACAAAACCGCAATCTCCGGCGCCACGTCCCGTGACTACCTGCACCTGCTGTTTGCTGACGCCCTTCCATGAACCTGTCACATCCAGTGTGGCCTCAAGGCCGCAGCATGCGAGGTACCCTTCGGAATCGTCGTGTAGAGGCCTATTGCTGAACCAGCCCTTGACCCAGTACCACGTGCGACGCGCCGGGCCGAGTCGGTCGCGAACCGAGGAGACCCGGCCCCGAAACACCGCGTCGTCTCTCGACAACGCCGACGCTGCGTCCGGGGTAGTGCTGCACTCGCACGCCTCCGCTCCCTGGCCGATCGCCAGCAGGGCGACGAGAAGAGCTAGTGCTCGCGCGAGGTCGCGCAGGCGCATGTCCATGTATGAACCTCCACGGTACGAACCTACGGGACAGGACGCCCCTCCCGCTCGTCGTACTTCGCACAGACCCGCATGTATGCGTTGAAGAGCCGAGATAGCGGTCCCTCACCGTAGGGTTCTGCCACGAGACCGCAGCTGTGGATTGCCTCGTGGAATACTGTGGGACCGTACCCCAGCCCTTTATCTTTCGGGCAACCGCCTTCGCCTGCGCCGACCAGGATCGCCCCGAACAGGAACGCGCCGCAGTAGGGGTCCTTGTTGCATGCGATCGGTGTTTTGTCCTCGCAACGCCTCTGCAAGCAAGGCAGGATGCTGCTCTTGTTGAACGGTGGTGCCTTGGTTAGGAAGGACGCACAGGCGGGGCGCCTGAGATAGGAGCACGCCGCTGCTACCCCACGGGTAATCTGACCTCCGAGCTCCTTGTTGCAGTCGCACGAGTCCTGGACAGCAAACAGGCCGAACGGGTCTGTCAGCGCCGTTGGCCGGTTCCGGACGTATGGGTATGGCGTTGGCTCGAGCCAACTCCTGTCCAGGAACGGATCGGGACTCAAGTAGCGCCCCAGCGCAGGAATCTGCTCCCGGAACCAATTCTCGTGCACGCCTGCCTCGTCATCGAAGTACTGCCCGGGGAACCGCAGGTTGTTCTCGATCAAGGCCACCGGCAGGCTGTGGACTCCGCCGAACGGGAAGTGCTCCGCGCGCCACACGAAGCCGCCGCCGCCCCCGGTCATCGCGATCGGCGTCCCCAGGTGGTCGGTGTGGTAGAAGAGCAGCGCATCCGTGAACACCCGCCGGTGGATCTGGTAGTCGTAGCGGTTCCCGTCCGCGAGCACTGGATCGTTGTAGATCTGCGCCGGATCCTCAACCTCGGCGATCACGACGCTCCCGTCGAAGCTCTTGTCGTCGGGGTCCACGACCTGCTTGCGGCGAACGAGGTACTTCTCGTCTCCCGAGGGCGACGCGAACAGCGTCCAGTCCAACCGGACGTTCGTCATGTCCGGCTTGGCCACGCGCAGCACATTGCCGAGGCTCAGCTCGGCGGGCGTCCAGTCCACGCGGGCCAGCGGCATGTCGCCGAGGTAGATGTAGTCCTTGCCCGTTTCGGCGGCCGCGACCGTCTCGGTCAGAAGCGTGCCCGACGGATCGTAGAAGTAGTACGTTGTGGTGCCGCCGGCGTCCCTGATGACCCGCCGGCCGTCGCCGTCGTACGTATAGGTCGCGATCGTTCCCCCGAGCGCGTCCTCAACCTCCTCGAGCCGGTTCGCGTGGCTGTAGATGTAGCTGAGCGTCCCGTCCTCCGTGAGGTTTCCGTTGTTGTCGTGGACGTAGACCGCGGGCTCCCCGCCCGCGGCCGTGGCCAGCCGATTCGCGTTCGGGACGTGCGTGTACATCGTGGGCAGCACCGGCAGTGCCTGTTCTCCCTTGCAAAGTCGGTTCCCGTTCCTGTCGTACTCGTAGGTTGCGCCCGCCGTGCACGCGGTCCCGGGACCCCAGGGGCCCTCCGCCGCCGTGAGGCGGTGGACTTCGTCGTAGCCGAAGATCCGGTTCTTGGTTGGGTCGATGAGGTCGGTGCGTGTCGTCACGTTGTCGTCATCGTCATGGGCGTGGCTGTAACTCAGCAGCCCGCCGAGCGTCCAGGTGCCGAGGCGGTATCGAGTGTCGTACGACCGCGTGTCGAGGAGGCCGTTCCCGAACGTGATGCTCCGGTGAGGACCGAAGGGCTTGTACAGGATGCTGCTCGCCACCGTGGCCGTTGAACCGTTCACCTTGGCCGTCACCGCCGTCACCCGATCGGCGGCGTCGTGGACCCAGTTGACCTGGCCCTGGCGACGGAGCGGGTGGTCGGCGGGATAGAGGATCTCGCTCAGGTTCCCGTTCTTGTCGAAGTCGTACTCGGTCGTGTAGGTGGCGCCGCCGATCGTCTTCGCTTCCTTCTTCGGCAGGCCACGCCGGTCGTAGTGATAGACCGCGGTGCCCGACGGATCCGTCATCCCAGTTCGGCGACCGATGCCGAAGTTCACGGACGGAGAGTCGTACGACCGGGACACGTTGAGCGACGCGTTCGGGTACGTGGTCGTCGTCAGCCGGTTCAGGGAATCGTAGGCCATCGTGACCGTGACGCCGTTCGCGTCGAGCGTCGTCTTGAGGTTTCCCGCCGCGTCGTACGTGTGGGTCGTCGTGCCGGTATCGGGTGAGACGGCCTGCAGCCGCCAACCCGTGTCGCTGTACGAGTAGGTGGTCGGCGCCAGCCCCTCGGGATCCTGGACACTCGTCGCGTTGTCCTGCACGTCGTAGCCGTAGTCGGTGACGAGCGTCTCCGCCCCGGCGGTCTGCGTCACGGTGTCGAGCCGGTTCAGCGCGTCGTGCGTGTAGCTCGTGACGTGTCCCTCGGCGTCCTCCTCGGTCATCAGGTTGCCGTTGCCGTCGTAGGTCAGCGTCGTGTGGACGGCGGCACCCGGGCAGTCCGCCACGGCGCCCGTGAAGCAGACGTGCTCCAATCTGTGGAAGCCGTCGTAGGCGAAGTTCGTGAAGTTCTGCACCGCGCCGAGGTCGTCCCGATACTCTTCCCGGACGCGCTGGCTCATCAGGTCGTAGTCCGTGTGGGCGACGTTCCCCGGCGGGTCCGTCACGTCGGTGAGCCGGTGGGCCGTGTCCTCCGTGTACGTCGTCATGTAGCCCCGGGGGTTCGTGACGGTCTCGAGATGCCCCACGTGATCGTCGTAGGTGTAGCTGGTCACGATGTCCTCGGCAGGCGTGTCCCCGTGGATCGTGGTCGTCGCCGTTCGGCCCATCTCGTCGTAGGTGAAGCTCGTCTCCACGTCGTTCGGGTCCACGATGGTTCCGGGCCGGCCCATCTGGTCGTAGTCCAGGTACTCGGTCACGTGGCCCAAGGCGTTCGTCTCGGTGGCGAGGAACCCGTACTGCGGATTGCCGCTCGGGTAGTACGTGTAGGTCGTCACGTCCTCCGGGACCGCGTCGGTGCGCGGACCGTCGGCCGTCAGAAGCTGCCCCTTGGAATCGTAGGAGTAGCTCGTCGTGTAGGTCTTGGCCACCGCGCCCTCGCAGCCCTTCACCTGCCGGCTCGTCAGGTCGCCGTTCGCGGCGTTGTAGGTGTTGATGACGACCGAGTGGTCCGTTGTCGTCACGCCGCAGGTGTCCGAGATCGTGCAGGTGCCGACGCTCTTCACCTTCGTCGTGGTCACGAGGTTGTAGGTCGCGTGGTAGCAGAGGTAGGTCGTGCGTTGGAGGGGGGTGCTCTTGGCTTCGATCCGCCTCGTCAGGTTGCGGAACTTGATCGGGGAGGAATTGTCCCACTGCAGCTCGGTGATCGCGCCCTTGCCGTCGGTGACCTGCGTGATGCGCTGGAAGGTGTCCCACAGGAAGTGCTGCTCGTTGAAGCCGCCGCCGCAGCTCTGGCACGGCCCCACAATGTCGGTCACGACCTTCCTGAGCTTGTCGACGGTGTAGGTGGTCACGTTCCCGAGGGCGTCCGTCACCTGGGTCTTGTTCGCCATGGGCGTGTCGTAGGCGAGGGTCAGGGCCTCGACACCTGCTTCCTTCGCGTAGGTCATGGCCCGGTTCTGCGCGTCGTAGCTCCAGGATTCCAGGACGTGACCGTACTGATCCTTGACGGCCGTGAGGTTGTTGGGGTGGGCCGCGTCGGTGTACTCGTAGCTGAGGACCACGCCGTCCGGGTAGGTCACCGAGGTGAGCTTGCTCCCCGTGTAGCCGTAGAGGATCTGCTCCCCGTCCGGTCGCGTCACGCTCGTCACCAGGCTGCCCGTGTAGCCGAAGGTCACCTGGCGGTTGAACGTGTCGGTGATGGACATGAGCTTGCCGCCGCCGTCGTAGGCGAAGCTCAGCGTGTTGCCGTTGCGGTCCTGGATCGAAGTGAGCTTGCCGCCCGAGAAGTTGTACTTCGTCTGCTGGGGCTCGGTGAGCTGCGTGCCGTTGAACGCGGCGGTGTACAGCGAGTACCAAACCGGCGATGCGCCGGTCGCCGTCCTGCCCTGATAGGTCACGTTGTTCTCGGAGTCCGTGTACTTGCAGTGCTGGCCGAGCCCGTTGGGGTCCGTCCCGCACTCCATCCGAGTGTCGTACCGGTGCCGGAACCCGGCGCCCAGCGGCCCCGAGTAGCTCGGCGGGGAGTCGAAGCGACGGGTCACGCGGATCGGGAGCGGGGACGGCACCACGATATCCTCGACCTCGTAGTGCATGTTGCCCGTCACGACGTTGATCGGTCCGCCGACGCTGCCGCCGGCCTGGTCGCCCGCGCACTGCGGTGCATTCGGGAGACAGGAGAGGCTGGCCGGGTTGTTCGCTTGGTAGAAAAACACCTGGATCGGGGCGGAGTACCTCGTGCCACCGATCACGAACAGGCCTCGGATCTGCAGCACGGGAGCGCACACCGTGTCCGTGGCATCGAAGAAGCACGACCCCGTTCCGCCGCCCCAGCCGCAGGAGAATCCGATGTCGGCCCCGTTCACCCACAGCGTGAAATCCACGGGTGTGCCGCCCGCGTAGGACCACTCGACCTCGATGATCGTGCCGGTCTGGTTCAAGTCGATCCGTGCGCCGTTCGCCGGGGAAGTGAGCGTGACCGTCTGCGCGAGCGCGCCCGTGGCGGCCAGCGCGCCAAACAATGCGGCTGGGAGGTGTTTCATTCCACGCATGGTCCTGTCTCCTTCTTGCGGCGCACTGGGAGCTTCTTGTATGCGTACCACGCTGCCGTTCGAATTGTAAGCGAGCGGGGGTGTGGACTGGAGCGATCCGCGCGGTGGGCGTGCAGCGCAGTTACGGCGAGCGCCCCACGACGGGACGGCCGCATCTCGTTCATGTTGTGTGGCTTACTGGCGGAGCCGACGAGACTCGAACTCGCGACCTCCGGAGTGACAGTCCGGTGTGCTAACCAACTGCACCACGGCTCCGCTCGCTTGGTGGGCGGTACCGGATTCGAACCTGTGACCCTCTGCGTGTAAGGCAGGTGCTCTTCCGCTGAGCTAAGGATTCGTTAGAAAATAACAGCTCTACTTCTTCCTGCCGCGAGTGGGCGGAGCGATGGCGTAGTTCCACTCACCATGGAATTCATCGGGGCGGAGGTTGATCCGAGCGATCTGCTCATCTGAGACGTCGCGCCCCTTGGGGTAAGCGCCCTTGTCCAGCTCGGCGCGCACGCGCAGCCCGGTGCGGGTTCGCACCGATCCGATGAGACTGACGATCACAGCGAGGCTGACCAACGGCCGGCCACGCCAATTCTGGGTAATGAACGAGAACAGCCGATGCTCGATCTTGTTCCACTTGGAGGTGCCGGGTGGGAAGTGGCACACGCGCACTGTAAGGCCCGTGCGATCGGCGAATCGCTGCAGCTCCCACTTCCATAGGCGCGAGCGCGGGCTGTTGGAGCCGCCGGCGTCGGCGGTAATGAGCAGTGAGCGGGCCTTGGGATAGGCCGGGCGGCCCATCTTCTGCCACCACCTGCCGATGGTGCGCACAGCGAAGCTGGCCGTGTCATGGTCGATGCCGACCGAGACCCACCCGGTGTTGCGCGTCAGGTCGTAGACGCCGTAGGGAATGGCCTTGCCCTGTTCGGGGATCAGAAAGTCGTGGACCCGCACTCCCTCGGGCATCCCGGCGGGTCGCCACTCGCGCCCGGGGTTCTTGAACTCGCCGACGAGCTCTTTCTTCTTGGTATCGACCGAGATGACGGGCTGATGGCCACGCTGGAACACAAGGACTTGTTGGTTGATGTAGCGAAACTGGGCATCCCGATCGGGGTGGGCCGACCCCTCTTTGGTCTTGCGATTGGCTTGCAACGAATACCCCGCCTCGGCCACGAGCTCGGCCACCACCGGATAGCTTGCGGTGTGACCCTGACGCTGCAACTCCTCGGCCAGGGTGCGCACGCCCTTGGAGGTCCACCGCAGGGGAGACATCGGGTCCCCGCGGGCCTCCGGGTCCACCAGCGCCTCGAGGTCGGCGAGCAGGGTCGGATCCGTCTCGATCAGACGCTTGCGGCCACCGCCAGGCCGGCGGATCCGCGTAAACTCCTTGGGTCCTGGCGCGTGAAGCTCGGCGATGCCCCGCCAGATCGTGCTGCGCGCTATCCCCGTTGCTCGGTGGACCTTTGCGATCCCACCACGGCCCAAGGCGCGGGCCTCTGCGGCAAATACGAGCCGGCGGCTGCGCTCGTCCAGCGCCGCGCCGAGGGCGCTCAACTTCCGCTTCAGGGCTCGTGCTTCGACTGCCGCGCGTGAAGCCACGCGCCAATACTAGCGCATTTATTTCCTAACGCTCCCTAACCGCCCGCCCGGGGTTCGTTCGCCGGCCACCGCCGAGGCCGCGCCGGAGCCCGAGCCAGTGGGGTGCAGGGCGGTCGAGGCGACATAGCGCCCCTTACCGGACCTTCGGGGCAATCCGATACTGGGAGGTCGGAGCGAAAACAGCGTTCATGCGGACTATCCGCGGCCGGACGCGTCGGCGCTCGGTGAGCCGCAGTGTGTCACGCCGCAGGTCCTCGGAGTCTGTCTGCCCGGAGGGCGCGGTCGGAGCCTACCGCCCCTTCCACGTCCGCGCTCGCCGCGTCGCGCAGCCGCCTTCAGGGCCGTCGGCATGCGTTGCGCGCTGAGCATCCTAGCCTGAACCGAAGTACTCCTCGATCCAGAGCTCCAGCGTCGCGGCTGCCCGATCCGCGTTGAGAAGGTAGGGCCGTAGCTCCTTGTCGAATCGATCCTGAAGACACTGCCGGTCGAGCGCGCCTCGGCGGACCAGAAACTCGACGTCCGCCCGATCGCGCGGGCTGTTGCGTGCCAGCTTCGCGAGGACCAAGTCATGGGCTTCGAGGGCTCGAAGGTGCAGTCGACCGCTCGGCATGAGGTCCACCAGGCGTGATGCGTAGCCCTCGGGATGCTCGGCAACCGTTACCCGATGGAACCGCAAGTTGTGCCGTTTCGCGAGCTCGGATCCTTCACCCGCCATCTCCAGTAGCTCGCGACTCGCGTCGGAGGGCTCGATCTCGATGAAGTCGACGTCGCCCGTGGGGCGTGGGAGTCCCCAGAGGACCGTCAGAACGAATCCGCCCAGGCAGTGGACCTCGACGGATCGACCCAGGGCTCGACCCACGTCACGCAGAAAGCTCAGCCACGGCTCCGGGATTCTGGTGGGCATACGGCAGATGCTCCAGCTTGAGATCCGTCAGCAGCTTCCAGTGCCTTGCCTCGCGGGTACGATTCGCGCGCAGCCAGTCGCGCATGCGCTCACTCGGTTCCCTTCGACCGTAGGTGTCCTCACGCGCGAGGCGTGAGCGCTCCAGCTGTTCTTCAAACCGACGAAGCTTGTCGAGACGGCCTCGATAGGAGGGGCTGTGCTCGGCGACCTGACGCGCGAGCGACACGGTGAACCCGAGGCGATTCTGCAGGTCCCACGTCTTGGCCCACACGGTCATCGCCTCGGTATCGAATCCGTCGAATCGCAGCAGCACCCAGGGCAGGGCCTCGACGAGCCGTGGTTCGAGCTCATCGAGCGCAAGGGCTCGGAGAAGAAGTTCGGCCGGGTGCTTTTTGGCTCCGGACTTTCCCAGGTAGGCCAGGCCCGGGTATCCGAGTCTCGCGAGAGCCTGGGCAACCCAGCGGTCCGTGACTCTTGCTCTGACATCAGCCGCATCGCTCATCGGCACTGCCGTGGCCGGCAAGCCCAGCAGGCGTGCCGCTGCCCGGGCAACGCGCTCTGGCACCCGTCTCCTGCCGCACTCCATGAGCGACAGGTAGGCCTGGGTCACACCGAGCCTGGCCGCCAGGCGGCCCTGGGTCCAGCCGGCCCGTCGTCTCCCCTCTCGTAGCGACCCGCCATTCACGATCCAGTACTATAACACAATGTGTTATGGTTTGCAATCATCGATCGACGCGTGCTGCGTCGCCTGGGCCTGGTCTGCTGCTCGCTCTCGTTCAGGGCGGTCCACGCGGCCATCGTCGACGATTTCACGATCGTCCCACCGGTCGCCGCCTGCGACCAGCAGGTCACGCCAGACCGGCGCAGCGAGGGTAGAGCACCTCCATGGTTCCGTTTGACTCAAGCTCGCCCGTGGCCTCCGCTTTCTCCAGACTGAATCCGTCGCGAGGCGCAAACGAAAGTAAGGAGGACCCGCGTGGCTTTCTGGCTGAATTGAACGTGATACGCTCAATCAACCGCGGGGCGTCGCATCTCGCGCTCGCGGCGCTCGTGGTAGGCCTCGAAGTTGGCGTCCTCCCACTCTCGGCGGCGCTCGTCCATGCCCTCGACCGAGCGGTGCTTGTGCACGCCGGGAGGGAACCTCGGTTGCAGAATGCGGTGTGCGAGGCCCCAGACGCGGCGGATCGCGCGATAGAGCGCGGGGTCGCCGGGTTCGTACCACATCGGGCCGTCCATGTCCTCGATTCCACGGAACTTCCGAATGGGCATCAGTCGTCCTTCAAGTGGAACCTGCGGCGCAGCTCTTCGGCGTCGATGCGGTCCTTGAACCGCACGGTCCCTTTTTTCATTCGGTAGAGCGTGGAAGGCGTGACGACGTTCACGATCAAGCCCTCGAACGGCGCTCGCTCGATCTCGAGATCCTCCCAGCGGAAGGCTCCACCCAGCCTGGTCAGGATGTCGAGGTGGAAGTCTCCCTCCGGGGGAACGTATTGAACCGCGGGGTAGTCGCCGAGCAGGTCGCTGGCGGAGATCTCCTCGATGGCTGGGTCGGCGAAAACCGTACGCAGCGCTCGCTTGAGCCGCTCCACGTTGTCGGCGTCGGGCGCGATGAAAATATCGAGATCCTGGGTCGCGCGGGCGAGTCCGTGGATGTTCACGGCGACGGCTCCGAACACGGCGTACCGCGCGCCCTCACGCTCCAGCGCCTCGAGGACCCTGCGGGCCGGGTCGAACTCCACAACAACCTCCTGGATCGCGCCAGGTCAGTATAGCCATCGTCGCAGCCTGGCGCCGGAAGTTCGAGGGCTTCGTGAACGTCGCGCCGGTGCCGATCTTCTTCACCAACACCGGGCTCCACACCAAGATCGGCTCGCTGTCCTCGGCCACCGCCTGGCTCGGCTGCTTGCTGGTGCTGCTCGTGGCCGTGGCCGGGAAGCTCGGCGGTTGCTACCTCGGCGCGCGGGCCGCGGGACAGGACCGCCAGAACGCCGCGTCGGTCGCCGCGCTGATGAACACGCGGGGGCTGATGGGTCTCGTGGCGATCAGCGTCGGGCGCGAGCTGGAGCTGTTGAACGACGAGCTGTTCACGATGTTCGTGATCATGGCGCTCGTGACCACACTGATGACGAGCCCGCTCTTGCGTCTGTGGTTGCCCGGCCTACCGCAGCTCGGGCGGGAGCAGGCTCGAGCGCAGGCCGGGGGGCAGCGCTGGGGAGCGCCTCGAGGCCGAGCGCGTCGGCCTCGGCGTTCCGCCCGCGGAACGACAGGAGCGACGCTTCCCAGATCCGCGAGCCTACCTCGCGCCAAGTGGAGCTGGGCGGGAGAGAGCCGCTCGCCACCGCGCCGGCGAGCGATCGGCGGGATCTCGAGGCCGAGCCTCAAGCCGCGCCCCGCCGTGTCCGGCGCGCGCGCCGCGGTGCTCGACGCAGCCGCAGGATAGCAAGCGGCGGAGGCCGAGTCAGGCGGAGCGCCTCACGCGTTGTAGCGAAACAGGCTCGCTCAGTCCAGCCTGGCGAGGCGCGCCCGCTGCCGCGGGCGCACGAGGTCCTGCACGGCGAGGGCCGTCAGGGAGAGCAGCAAGCCGGGGAAGCAAATCAACCACCAGCCGGAGGGCAGGAAGCGCTGGCCGTCCGCGACCATCCGACCCCAGGAATCGGCGCCGCCTCCGGCGACCCCGAGGAACGAGAGGGTCGACTCGAGCAGGACCGCCTCGGTGGCAACGAGCGGTGCGGCCACGGAGACGATCGGGGTCAGATTCGGCGCGAGGTGGAGCCACGCCATCCGCACCGGCCCCCCGCCTGCCGCGACGGCGGCGGAGACAAACGGTCGGCGCCGCAGTCCTCGGGCCTCGGCCTCGACGAGCCGCGAGACCTCCATCCAGGATGCGAGCCCGATGGCCAGCGCCACTCCAGACGTGGAGCCGCGGAGCGTCACGCCGAGCATCAGGAGCAGCAGCAGGCGCGGCAGGCCCAAGAGGCCGTCCACGGCGATCCGCAGTCCGGCCGCGAGCGCGCCGCGGGCCCACGCTGCGGCGAGACCGAACCCCGTTCCCAGCGCAACCGCCACGACTGTCGCCACGGAGGCAACGAAGAGCGACGTGCGTGCGCCGTGGAGCAGGCGGGCGATGAGGCTGCGGCCCTGGTGATCCGTCCCGAGCCACAAGCGCGCCGACCGCACCGGACTTGTGGCGCGCACCCCGCGAATCTCCCTCCACCCCTGCGCGGACCGCAAGCGCAAACCTCCTTCCGTGGCGATGATCTCGCGAGCCCGGACGAAGCCGCCGCCCTCGAGAACCGCTTCGTCAGCCCTGGCACCTGGCGGGAGCAGTTGCGCGGCTCCCGGCGCCAGGCTCGGCGGGTCGGCTGACCCGGTGAGCAGTGGACCGAGAATGGCGAGTGACGCCAGCGCGCCGAAACAGAGCCACGACCGGCTCATTCGCGCACCGCCTCCCCCGCATCGGCTCGCCGTGGATCGAGCGCCCGCGCGAGCCCTTGCCCGATCCCACGCCCGGCGAGGACGGCGGACGCCGCGAGCAGCGCGAGGGCCAGCGCCAGGGGATAGTCGGCGCCCAGCACGGCCTCGACCGTCAGCCTTCCCAAGCCCGGCCAGGCGAAGACCACTTCGATCACGACCGCTCCGGAGACGAGCACGGGCACATCGAGCCCGAAGAGCGCCGCTGCCGTTCCGGCGCTCGGGCGCAAGACGTGCCGAACGATCAGCCGCCCCCCACTCGCTCCCGCAGCCCGGGCCGCACGCACGTGGGGGCTCACGAGCTCGCGCTCCATCGCAGCGAGCCAGTAGCGTGCGACGACGAAGGCCGCCGGCAGGCCGAGGGAGATCGCCGGTAACGCGAGGTGCCGCAGCAGGTCGGCTGGGCCCCCGCCGCCGGGCGAGAAGGCGTGCGAGGCGGGGAACCAGCCCATCACGCCGTGCAACAGGAGGACGATCATCACCGCGAGCCAGAAACGGGGGACTGCGCTCGCCACGAGCATGGCGCGGTCCGCCGTACGCCGAGGCCGCGGGGTGAGGCGCACGAGCACCATCGCGAGCCCGATCCCGGCTCCGTAGGCCAGCGCCAGCGCTGCTGCTCCCAGGCCTGCGGTGAACGGCAGCGCCTCGGCGAGTACCGTCGCCACGGGACGGCGGCGTGCCGACGAGACTCCGAGGTCGCCGCGCGCGTAAGAGGCGACGGTACGGACGAACTGCAACGGAATGGGCTCGTCGAGACCGAGGGCGCGTCGGTTGCGCTCGGCCTGGTCGGGTGGCACCCCCGGAGCGTCAATGCGATCCGCCGGATCGCCCGGCATCGCGTGCAGGAGCGCGAAGCACAGCGCGAAGACCCAAAGGAGGGTCAACCCTGGCGCGAGAAGGCGACGGGCGGCGCCGGCGATTGTTCTCACCTGTCTTGCGGTCGGATCGACCACTCGTGGAGATTCTGAAAGGGGTTCAGGAAGTTCAGCGCCGGGGCCCGGACTTCCGCCCGCAGACCGAGCAGCCGCTGCTCCTCGTAGAGGATCGTGAGAGGCTGCTCCTCCCGGAAGATCGCCTGCCACTGCCGCCACAGCGGCAGCGCATCTTCCCGCGTCGCCGCCCGTGCCGCACGGTCCAGCAGCGCGTCGGATTCGGGTGTCGACCAGCCGCCGAAGTTGTTGCCGCGATCGAGCGCGGCGTGACCGTGAAGCAGGTTCTGCGGCTCGATCCGCGTGCCCGCCCACCAGCCGACGCAAACGGCGTCGAAGTCCTTGTCCCGCGCCCGGGCGACGAACTCGGCGCGCGGCAGCGGCTCCGGAACCAGACGCACGCCGACGCGCGCCAAGCTCGCCGTGACGCGCTCGAGCACGTCCCTGCGGAGCTGATTGTCCGCGCTGACGATCACCCCGATCTCCATGCGGTTCGCGCCTCGCTCGCGCACGCCGTCGCCGTCGCCGTCGAGCCAGCCGGCGCGGTCGAGCGATTCTTTGGCTGAACTCGGGTCGAAGGCCAACCCGGCATCCGGGTCGTGGGCCCATAGCGCCGAGACGATCGGCGAGCTACCCACCCGCGCGTGACCGGCCCACAACCCCTCGACGATGTCGCGGCGGTCGATGGCCTGAGTCAGCGCGCGTCTCACCGCGGCGTCGCCCAGAACCGGGTGGGGCTGCTCGCGATGGAGCCGCAAGAGGTCGGCGTCCGAGTCGCGACAGCGCTCGCTCTCGCCGCAGCCACGGGCACGCCGGTCACGCAGGTAGGCGCCGCGCGCGAGCGTGTTCCAGCCGAGGAAGGTGTAGGACAACGAAGGCAGTTGCTCGAGACGTAGTTCGGCACGCCCCGCAACTTCCGCCGATCGGAGCGGCGGCACTTTGAGGACCAGATCGACCTCGCCCCCGAGAAAACGTTGCAACACGCCAGTTTCGTCGGCATAGGTTCGGAGCACGACGCGGTCGAGGCCCGCGCGACCCGCGTCCCACCACGCCGGGTCGCGCTCCAGGACTGCCTCCTGCCCCGGGACGACCGAGACCAGACGGAGCGGGCCGCAGCTCCGGATCCGCTCTTCCCAGACGGTGGCCGACCACTCCGCGAGCGGCACGGCGCCATAGGCGGACGGCACGATCGCGTCGTCGTTCGCGTCGAGCAGCTGCCCCGCGTAGGCCTCGGTGAAGTGGAACACTGCCGTCTCCTCGTCAGCGCACTCGACGCGTAGAATCCGGTCCTTGAGGAAAGCGCCCGGCCAGGCCAGCTCGTCCGCGACCTGGATCCGGTGCGTGAAGCGAACGTCCTCGCAGGTAACCGGAACACCGTCGCTCCAGAAGGCGTCGTCGCGCAAGTGAAAGATGAGGCGCAGCCGGTCGGCGGAGAACTCCCACGAACGGGCGAGCCACGGCTCGAAGGTCGAGTGCCCGCCGGAGGATTCCTCGACAACGAGGCGTGGGTAGAGCAGGTCGAGCACACCCGCCGACACCGCCTCCTGAGCGGTGTACGGGTTCCACGAGTCGATATCGGCCGTCAGTCCGACGACGAGCGTCCCGGTACGCGGCGTGGCCCGTGTCTCGCTCGGCGATACGCCGCAGCACGGAAGGACGATCGCCCCCGCGACGAGCGCGGCAACCGCCCGCGTCCTGGCTTCGCCACGACTATTGCGGGCAGTCCCCGCTGAGCGGCAGACGCGGGTTGCCGTTGCTGGCGGACCCGTAATGGCCACCGTCGGGTGCATCGTCACGGAATAGGTAGAACCAGGCGCCGCCTGCCCCCAGTGCGGCTTCGTCGGCAGCCTCCGTCACGGCCAGGTCGTTCTCCTGGCAGACCACCGCTCCAAGAAAGACCTCTTCCTCGCCGGACGCGAGGCCGCTGACGCCCCCCCGCACGACGTCGTACGACGCGGCGTTCAGCACCGGGCTCCACGACAGCACCGAGCCCGCGGGAACCTTGCGCGCCTTGAGCGACGTGCGGTCGCTGGTCAGGACCTCCGTCAGCGCGCCGACATCGAGGACCCCGTTCCCCATCAGGTCTTGCAAGGTCACCGGGTTGTGGTCCGGCTGTGTCGTCGCGCGCAAGAGATCGAGAACTTGGTCCGGAGAGAGACCGGGGTATTTTTCGAGGAGCAGCGCGACGGCGCCCGAGACGAGCGGAGTCGCGAACGACGTCCCGCTCCAGGCGGCGAAGCCCTCGTCGCCGAAGGTCGACCACAGCTCCTGGGCCGGCGCGCTCAGGTCGACCTCGGAGCCGTAGCTGCTGAACTGGGCCTTGACGAAGGAGGCGTCGACTGCGGCCACACCCACGGTCGAGCTCGAGACCGCCGGCGAATCGACGCAAGGCAAGTCGCGGTTTCCCGCCGCGGAGACGACGACCACGCCACGATCGTGCGCGTCCTCGATCGCGCGGTTCACCGCGCGGGATTCGACCGCCAGGCCCAGCGAGAGATTGATGATGTCCGCGCCGTTCTGGACGGAGTACAGGATGCCCTTCGCGACGCCGAACGCCGTTCCCTTGCCATCCTCCTCGAGCACCCGCACCGGCAGGATGAAAGCCCCGGGGGCGATGAGGCGGATGAGTCCGGCGACAAAGGTGCCGTGGTGCACGGATTCGTCGACATCGCCGTCGCCGTCATCGTCCAGGCCGTTCGGTTGCGCTGCGGCGGTTCCGTTGCCTCCCGCGAAGTCGGCGCCCGGGCCCACGATCCGCCCGGCGAGCAGTTCGTGCTGGAGGGCAACGCCGGTGTCGAGCACGGCCACGGTGACACCGACCCCCGTGAAATGCTGCTGCGCCACGGGCCCCCGGATCAGCGTGAACGCTTCCTGGCCCAGGTAGCCGGCGGCGTCGATGGCGATCCCGAGGTCGGGGATCGAGCGCTGGACGCCTTCCGGAGTCTCCAGCAACCGGTGGCGCTCGGCGTCTTCGACGGCAGGGTGGCTCTCGAGCGCCGCCTCCACGTCGGCGACGTCCACGGTGGGGTCGAGGCTCCCGAGCAGCCACAGGCCGTACTGCGGCACGGAGTCGATCACCGCCACGTCGTAGGGGATTCCTGCGAGCACGGCGTCGATCGATGCGCCGGGCTCGAGCTCGACGACGATCTGATCGTCGACGCGGTCATCGTCGCCGCAGTTTGCCTCGACCGCCTCGACTCCCGTCGCCCCTAGCACCACCGCCGCGAGGAGGAGCAACGACGCCCACAGCCTGCGTCTCGTGCGCTCGCCCATCTCAGGCCACTCGGCTCAACGGGAGCTTGAGATCCGGATTGCCGATCACCATGAACGGCGCCCAGCGCAGCGGCGTCGGGTCTTCGCGGCGGGCCCGCCGCTGAGCCTGCGCCAGGGCCTCGGAAACGCTTGCGCCCGACGCCAGGCCACGGTAGAAATCGCCCATCATCTTCGCCGTGCTCCCGTCTTGAACCTCCCAAAGCGAGGCCACAACGGCTCGAGCACCTGCCTGGAGAAAACCCCGAACGAGCCCGACCCACTCGTCCCCTGAATATACTATGCCCCGGCCCGTCTCGCAGCCGGAGAGCACGACCAAGTCGGCCGTGCCCCTCAGGGCATAGATCTCGGGCAGAGAGAACCAGGCGTCCCCCAACCGGAGCGCCCCGCCGAGCGGGCTCTCCTCGGCGTAGAAGCCATGGCAGGCGACGTGGAGCAGCGCGGGGTGGCCCTCGCTCAGTCGGAGGGCGTGACTCGTGGCCGCGGAGCCTCGGAAGACCCGGCTCCCGCGGAGCTGGCGCCGGACGGCCCGCACTTCGGAATCGATCAGGGGAGCGTGACGGTCCGGAACGCCGAGCACCAGCGGGGCGCTCCAGTCCCGGGCGCGCCGTACCGCGAGCAGCCCCAGCACGGTGAGACTCGGGACGTAGGAGATGTGGCAACGGTCGACCAAAGCCCGGTCGGCCCGTTCCATTGCGTGGAACGGAAGCCCATGCAGCACGCCGTGCGGCACGATGCGGACGTCCCGGCCCTCGAGCTGCTCGGCGACCGGCCCGAGGAGCAGGTCATGCAGCGTCTCCAGGTGTTTGCGCAGCGCAGCCTCGGTGAAGCGGGAAAACCGCGCGTGTTCGTCGCCGAGCACACCCTTGCCCAGTTGGAACCGCAGCAGATCCGCGACGTCTCGAACGCGCGCGACCGGCGCGAGACGCGGGTGGGCGTCGACGCCGCGGCGGTCGATGTGGAACAGGTGGAAATAGCCTCCGGCTTCCGTGTACTCGAGCACCGACTCGTTGTCTGCGAGCCGCGACACGGCCCGCCACGGGTCTTCGGGCGGCGCGCCGGCAAGCACGGCGCCCCGCGGATCCTCGCGCGACAGCCGTCCCAGGATGCGGTTCCTCGATTCGGTGAGAGCCGGGACCCTCGCCGCGACGGCACTCCTCAGCCCCGTGCCCGACTCACTACCTTCGAGGCGCGACTCGCCGAGAGCAAGCTCGCGCTCGATGCGCAAGAGCCGGTCGAGCAAGCGGCGCACTCCCACGCTCGTGGATCCGAGCAACCCCACCGGCCCCTGTGAGAGCCGCTCGGCAAGAGCCCGCGCCTTGCCGCGCTCGGCGTAGACGAGCGCCTGCCGCACGGCAGCCGGCTTCCCGAGGCCGAGCCGGTTCAGCACAAGCGCCTCGTAGACCTCGCTCTTGTCGAGGGCGAACGCCAGCCGGCTTTCCTCCGCCGTGATGCCGCGGCGGAGTTGCTCGACGCAGCGCTCGGCCGCGCGCAGCCGGTGGAAGGCGTCCTCGGGTCTTCCAGCTTCCTCCGCGATCCGGGCGAGGACCATGAGTGCCGCGAGCTGGACACGAAGATTGCGCTGGCTCCTGGCGAGGCGCAGCGCCGTCTGGGCGCAGGCGCGCGCCGCACGAGGACGTTCCGCGCCGAACGCCGCCTCGGCGGCAACCGCAAGCGCCCGTCCCTCGCGCGACCGCAGGCGATGCTTGCGCGCCACGCGGGCCGCACGGTTCGCGATCCGGAACGCCTCGTGGGGCCGTCCCGAGCGCATCTCGGCGCGAGCCAGGCCGATCTCCAGCAGGGCCGCGCCGACACGATTACCGCGGCGCCGCTCGATCTCCCGGCCGCGCCGGAACAGCCAGCCCGCCTGTCGCGGCCGATCCCGCTGCAGCGCCGCGCCCGCGAGCAGCCCCGCACACATCGCCGATTCCGCGTCGAGCCCGCGGCGCCCGAAGTAAGTCGCCGCGCATCTCGCGGCGCGCTCCGCGTCAGCGGGTCGGTTGAGGCGGAGGTACGCCTCGGCCTGATCCAGCTCGGCGTGGGCCATCCCTTCTTGATCGGCAAGGGCGTGCTGCCGGTGCTTGACGTCCTCGAGCCGCACGATGCAGGCGTCGAGGCATCCCTCGAGCAGGTCGAGCGCGGCGAGCGCCGAGTCCGCCTGGGCCACGAGAGCCGGCAGCTTCTCCGCGTCGAAGACGGCACGCGCACGGCCATAGCACTTCCGGGCTTGGTCGATCCGGTCGAGAGTCGCCAGGACGTTGCCCCGGTTGTAATCCACGGTCGCGAGCAACCGGGGCTCGCTGGCCCGTTTGAACAAGCGCCCCGCGCGCGCATAGGCTTCGAGGGCCTCGGGCAGCTCGTCGCGCCGGTGGTGGAGGTTTCCTACGTTGAGCGCCAGGCTGCCGAGACGCCGGGCTCCTGCGCCTCGCGACCGCGCGTAGCACGAGGCGGCGCGGCGAGCGGCGCGGCGGGCAGCGACGTAGTCGCCGGTGAGCATTTGAACGTCAATCAGGATCCGATGGACGTCGCCCGCCCCGATCGGATCGCCCGCGCGCTCCAGCAGCCGCGCGGCCTTGACGAGGCGGCGCCGCGCCACCACCGGCCGCCCGTCGAGGTGCGCAAGCACCCCTGCGGTTCGGTCGGCGACGGCCCGGCAATAGTCGGTGCCGGTCTGCGCGGCGACGGCGGCGGCTGCCCACGCCAGCGGTCGAGCCGCCGCGACGGGGGAGCGCCCCTCGCGAACCGCGCGATTGAAGCGCTCGAGGAGCAGCCGCGCCTGCGCCGCATCACAGAACCGAGGCTCGGAGCGGATGAGGTTCCACGCGGCCTCGGCGCTCGACGCCCGGAGCAGCTCACGCAGCAGCCGTTGTCGCGTGCCGCCCGGCGCTCTCAAGCGGAATCCCCGCCGTCACGGTCAAGCAAGAGCGGAACGTCGACGACGAGCAGAGGAGGAACATCGCCGCCGTGGACCTCGAGCCGCATCTCTCGCGCGCGGGCCGGGAGCCCGCGAAGGAGGAACTCGCCGGACGCCTCGAGTCCCCGGGCGCGTCGCACCCGTCCGGCGCGGGCCTCGACACGGGCTCCGAGCGGGGGCGGCAGCAGCTGTCCCGTGACGGACAGGCTCTCGGAGGACTCGCGTCGCACGCGAAGATCCAGTTGGCGCGGCTCGCCGGCCGACGGTTCGACCCGGTACAGCAGGCGCCGCTCGGCCACCGCGTGACCGCGGACGCCCGCGGGCAGCGGCTCCGTCGCGGAGTCGAAGATCAGCCGGACACGCCACTCCGCAGTCGACGCGGCCGGGCCCGGGAGCCTTCGGCCGAGGGCCACGGCCCGCCGCAGCGCGTCGGGCGAGGGCCGCGCGAGGATCGTGCCGCAGAGGGTCTCGCGCACCCAAGCTTCCCAGGTCTCAGACCGCATCGATCCATCCTCGAACGTCGGAGGGCCGGCCCAAGGATCGGGGGGCCGCGAGCGACTTCCATTCTGGAGAGGCGCGATCACTCGATCTGATACGTCCGCTCTCCTTCATGGCTCCCTCATGGCTCCCTTCCCCCGAGTCGGAAGTAGAGCTTCCTGAGCTTCTCGAGACAACGCATTCGGGTAGGGCCCAGGCTGCCGACCGGACGGCCCAGCCTGCGGGCGATTTCCTCGTACGGCGGGGCCGGGTCTTCCATGTAGAGTGCGTGCAGCAGGGCGCGGCAGGGATGGCCCAGCCGCTCCAGCGCAAGCGCCAGGCTGTGGGCGCACTCGATGCGGTGCAGATCCCGGACGACGTCGGCGGGATCCTCGGCCGAGCCGGCGGCCGAGCCGTTCTCGAGCGGAGCCGCCCTGCGTGCCTCGCGCAGGAAGGCCTGGCACTCCCGGCGGGCCGTCACGACCAGCCATGGCGCGAGGCTCTCGGTCCTGCGAAGGCGGTCAAGGTTCTCGAAGAGCTTGACCGAGACGCGCTGGAAGATCTCGTCGGCGTCGGCCGGAGGCAGCCGGTAGGCCACCGGGACGGAATAGACGAGGCGCTGGTAGCGCAGGATCAGCTTCTCCCACGCCTTGTCGTCACCGCTCCGACAGGCGCGGATCAGCTCGACGTCCGCCGGCCAGCACTCCGTCGTCACCCGACGCTCCCCCGGGGCGAGGCGGCGGAGGGTCCCGCCGCGACGGCCCGCCACGCTGCGGATCCTACTCCGATGGCGATCATCATTCGATTCCGTCGGACCTGGCTACCGCCCACAGCCTAGCCAGGAAGCACCCATCATTCACATGTTCACGGACAGATGTATCACGAAGGCGTCGGCCCCCTCGTACTGTTTGGTCGAGAAACCTCGCGCAGCGGCCCGACTCCGCACGGACCGAACCGACTCGCGTCTGTCGAGGGCAGTCATGACAACCCATGCCGCCAATCAGCGCCAGAAGCCCAACGTGGACATCCGCCAGTCGAGGAGTGGCGAGCGAGATCTCGTCATCCACGTCCCCAGCCGGGCCGAAAGCCAGGTGCCGCGACCCCTGCGCTGGACCTACGTCACACGCCACCTCGATCCGGCCGGCCTCCGTCTCGACGGACGCGTGCCCGAGCGCCCCCAGGCCGGGGACGTCGTGGTCGGGCGGGTCCTGCATCTCGGCCATCACGTGCGCGTCGAGAACCGCGAGGGTCGGAAGATCTCGCTCTTCCCGTTCGACCGCTTGGTCGGTGCCCTCGCGAACCGCTACGCCACCGATCAGTTCGAGGGCTACGCCCGGTTGCGGGGTGACCTGGCGGACATCTTGGGAGTCGGCGGCGTCGTCGGCGATGTCGTGAGCCAGGATGTCCGGTTGTTGCTCGAGCCCACCTTGCTTCGCATCGAGGCGGGCGTTGTCGATGCTGCGGGCAAGCCGGTCAACCTCCGCAACCATCCCCTTCCCCAGAACGGGGACGCCCGGCGTACGAGGGCGCAGACCGTCCTCGTCGTCGGTTCTGCCATGAATGCGGGGAAGAGCACCGCTGCGGCAGGCCTGATCGCAGGCCTGACCACATCGCGGGTCCGGGTCGGAGCGGCCAAGATCACGGGGACGTCCTCCGCCCAGGACCTCCAGCTCATGGAGGACGCGGGGGCACTGCGCGTCCTCGATTTCACCGCAGCCGGATGGCCCTCGACCTTCCTCTGCACCGAAGAACAGCTCCTCGAGATCTACCGGCACTTGCGTTCGCACCTGCTGGCCGAGGCGCCCGACGTCATCGTGCTCGAGATCGCGGACGGGATACTCCAGCGGGAGACCGACTTGCTGCTCTCGAGCCAGGAGTTCCGCAAGACCATTGATCATGTGATCTTTGCCGCGGGTGACAGCCTCGCAGCCGAATCCGGGGTCCGCCGCCTGATCCAGCTCGGTTACCCGGTGCTCGGCGTTTCAGGGAAGATGACGACGAACGTCCTGCAGATGCAGGAGGCCGAGGCGATCCTGAAGCTTCCGTGTCTCGATCTGCAGATGCTGTGCCGTGGGGACACGCCCGATCTCCAATCCCTAAAAAGAGGTCCCGGGGTGCGGCGGTGATCACGGAGCCTCCGGCCGACGTTCTTGCCGCTTGTCACCCTCCTTCTGGGAAAAGTCCGAGATGAGCGACGCGCCGCATGACAGCCGATCAAGCGAGACCCTCCCGCCCCGCAGCGAGTCCCAGATGGAAAAGCTGCTGAGGCACGTGTCGCCGGAGCAGATTCCTGCGTCGGAGGATCTCTACGCTCCGGCGGAGCTGAAAGCGCACCTCGACGCTCTCCGAGAACCGCCGCTATCCCTCGTCGCCGTGGGTGACATCATGCTGGGCGGCCGCGCCCGGGAAACGCTCGCGCGAGAGGGCGCACGCCATGCCTTTCGAGCCGTCCGGCCGCTGCTGCGGCAGGCGTTCATCGTCCTGGGCAATCTGGAAGGCCCGCTGGCGCGTGAGGCGAAGAAGGAGGACCGGAACTACAGCTACAAGGTGAAGCCCAAGCTGGCTCACGGTTTGAGCCGCGCCGGTCTCAACGTGGTGACTCTGGCGAACAACCACTTGCTCGATTGCGGCCGGGCCGGAGTGGTGGAGACGCTCGACGCGCTGAAAAGCGCCCGGATCGCGTCGATCGGCGCTGGTGTCGATGAGCCGGCAGCCCACGTCCCCGCCATCCTGGAGGCGGGCCGTTTCCGGGTCGGTCTCCTGGGCTATTACTGGAACCTACGGTGCGCTGCCACCGCGAGCCTACCCGGCGCCGCGGTGGGGACTCGGGACGCTCTGAAAACCGACGTTTCCAGTCTGCGAGAGAAGGTCGATCGAGTCGTCGTCACGTTCCATTGGGGCGTTCCCTACGAGCGAGAGCCGACGCCGGAAGCCCGCGCGACAGCCCATTTCGCCGTGGAGTGCGGGGCCGACGTCGTCCTGGGTCACCACCCGCATATCGTCCAGCCGTTCGAAGTCCACGACGGCCGCCCCATCTTCTACAGCTTGGGGAACTTCGCGTTCGGATCGAACAACAGTCGTGCGGAAGGCTTGCTGGTCGGGATCCGATTCGAGGAGTCCGAGACCCTCGCGCACGCCTACCCGCTGTACGTCAAGAATCGGGACCCGCGCGTCAACCACCAGCCGAAAGTGATGCGGGGAGCCAGCGCCGAGCGGGTCCTGCGCCGGCTGGCGGAGATCTCGCAGCCCATGGGTGGTCGAATGGAGCTGAGCGGCGGGCGTGGGACATTGCGTCTTCCCCGGGTAGCACCCAAAGCCCCGGTCGACCGGATGAGCGTCAAGCCTCAGGCAACGGGAGGATGAGTCGCATGAACGTCGAACCTCGTTTCTCGCGTGTCCTTCGGGGCATCTGGATGCTCGCGGCGTTGATCGGCCCCGGCACCGCGAGCGGTGCCACCTACACGGTCAGCGGCACGGTGAAGAACGGGAGCGGTCAGGGGATCGCCAACGTCGATCTCGATTTCATCGAATACTGCACGGGCGCCAACGTCTTTATCGTGAACGACAAGACGAATGGCGTCGGCGCCTACAGCATCGTGGTGAACGCTGGAACCTACGACATCCACTTCACCCCGCCGACGGGGAGCACGCTGGCAGCTGCCGAGAAAGAGTCGGTTTCGGTTCAATCGAACCAGAATCTCGGCGTGACGGTGCTCCCCGCCGGCCTCGTGGTCTCCGGCACGGTGAAGAATCAGTCCGGAGTGGGTGTCGCGAACGCGAACCTCGATTTCGTCGACCTCTCGACAGGCCGCAAGATCTACGTTCCCAACGACACGACGACCGTGAGCGGAGGGTATTCGGTTCGAGTCAAATCCGGCACGTACGATGTCGAGTACCGCCCGCCTGCAGCGACGACCTACCTGACGGGCCTGCGCAAAGGACTCGTGGTGAACTCCAATGTCTCCGGGCTGGTCGATACGCTGGGGGCCGGCCTACGCGTATTCGGCACGGTGAGGAACGAAGCCGGCACGGCGATCGAGCGAGCCGATCTCGACTTCTTTGACAAGTGCCTGGGAGTCAGCGTGCCCACGGCGCACGACAACTCCGATGCCGCTGGCGCCTTCTCGGTCTATGTTCCGCCTGGAACCTTTTCCATCGATTGGACACCTCCAAGGTGCACCTCGCTGGGCGCGAACCGCATCGGCAGCCTGGAGGTCACGGGTGCGACGGACTTGGGGTCGATCGTCCTGCCCGACGCCGTCCCGGTGACGGGCCGCATCCTGAACTCGCTGGGGCAGCCGGTGATCAACGTGGACCCCAACTTCTACGATGCCGGGACGCACGCCCTGCAGGCCACCGCTCGCGACAACTCGGACGCTTCCGGCAACTTCAAGGCCTACGTTCCGCTGGGAACGTACAACATCAATTTCAGGCCGCCGAGCGACAAGGACCTCCTGGTCGGCCGCGTGGAGGGCGTTCCTGTCATGGGTCCCACGAGCCTCGGGGACATCGTGTTGGCGAACGGCATCCCGACCTCGGGGACCGTGGTCGATCCCAACAACGTCGGAGTTCGCAACGTCGATGTGGACGTCTTCGATCTGGCCAGCAAGACCTTCGTGCGACTGGCTCACGACAACACCGCCGAGGACGGAACCTTCAAGGTCAGGGTACCGGCCGGTACCTATGACTACCAGTACATCCCGCCGGAATGCTCGCCACTCGCGCCGACGGACCAGCGCGACATCGACGTGAACGCTCCGCTCACCCTTCCCACCGCCGATCTCGTACTGGGGGCCCACGCGATGGGATTTGTGCTGGAGCAGGACGCGTCGCCCGTCGACAACGCAGATCTGGACTTCTATCCGGGCGGCGGGGGCGAGAAGACCTTCACCGCCAGGGACAACACGAACGTCTTGGGATTCTATGACGTCCTGGTCCCTCCGAGCACGTACGATATCAACTACATTCCGCCCTCCGAAAGCGGCCTGCTCCCCGGGCAGAGGTTCGACGTGGACTTGATTTCGGACACGACGATCCCGGACACGATCCTCTATCCGGCGTTCACCGTGGACGGGTTCGTCTTCTCGGACGAGACGGGCCTTCCGGTCGAGAACACCGACCTCGATGTCTTCGTCCCCGGCAGCGGCACGCCGCTCTTCACGCCGGGCGACAACACGGACGCGGCTGGACACTATTCGGTAGGGATCGGCGCCGGAACTTGGAACATCAAGTACAGTCCACCGACGGCCAGCGGCCTCGCTCCTCGCTGGAGAAAAGGCGTCGTGATCTCTTCCAACACGACTCTTCCCGATACCCTGTTGTTTCCGCTCACCGTCCCGCTCGTGGCGTCGATCACGCCCGTTTCGGGGAGCACCGCCGGTGGCCAGAGCGTCACGATCGGTGGGGACGCCTTCCAGCCGGACGCGACGGTCAAGCTGGGCAACGTGAGCGCACAGAACGTGAACGTTGTCTCGAGCAGCACGATCACGGCCCTCACGCCCGCCCATCCGCAGGGTCTCGTGGACCTCGTCGTGACCAACCCCGGGAACCAGCCGGGGAGCAGGACGGACGCCTATACCTTCAACGAGCCTGCGGTACCGATTCAACTCCTGCTGTCCAAGTCCGGTTCCGATATCGGGTTGACGTGGACGTCGACCGGCCAGAGCACCTACACCGTCTTCAGAAGCACGACTCCTACCGGCTGGAGCAATTCGTCGATCCTCGCGACGACTTCGGCAACCAGCTACACGGATGTCGGCGGCGCGTTGCTGGTGAACGCCCAGTACTACAGCGTGAATTGATGAGCCGAAGATCATCGGCCGGCCGGTCGTGCTTCGCCGGAGTGCCGTGGGTCGCCGCGCTTCTCGTGGCCACGTCGGGCGCGGGAGCCCAGGTCTCACCTGGCGACACCGCTCCGGAGCCGACGGCCGTCAGGATCTCACGCGGGCTTGACCATCGAATCCGCCTCGGGGCTTCCTATGAGGCCAAATACAGCGACAACATCATCCAGCTCTCCGAGCGGGACAAGCTGCGTTTGAAGGCCAATCCCGACTCGGATCGATTCATCATCCGCACGGCCGACGACACCATCAGCGCCGGGAACTTCGACTTCCGGTGGAGGATGCGTCCGATTCGGAGACGCGAGACGACGATCCGGGCCTCCGCCGATGTGTATCGCTATTCGCGGAACGGCGTGAAGGATTACGAAGAGTTTGGCCTGGTGGTTTCCCAAGAGGTGACCGCCTCGAGGCGGCACCTGGCCGAACTGCGCGTGTGGACGACCCGCATCCCCGATTTCTACTCGCGCCAGCTGACGGACGACGACGCGTCCTTCGCCGCCGGCCGGCGGATTCGGGAAGCAGCGACCTACAGCCGGAACGAGTACGGTCTGGCCTACGACCAGGAGATCATCAACCGCAGGCTCGATGCCCGCCTCAGCCTGGTGCGCCAGGAGCGGAACTACAACAGCCACTTCGACGAGCGGGACAGCACGGATGACAGCTGGTCCGTGGCCGCCACGGGCCGCCCTTTGCGGACTTCGAGGATCAGGCTGGGTCTGGGCTACGAAAGAGGCGAACTGCAAGCGCGTGGGGACCTTTCGTCCTCGCCGATCTCGGATGACGACGTCTCCTACAGGCATCACGCACTGTCGGTCGAGATCGTGGTCGGGCGTCTTCAAGTAGAAGCCACGCGAGAGTCGCGGGATGCCACGACCGACAATTCCTTCGACGTCTTTCACTTCATGCGCCACGATGATCGATTTGACTTTCGCGGTCGATTCAGCCAACGTTTGGCAGGGTCCTTCGATCTATTCGCGGAGTTCCGCCGGCGGTCGAATGACGTCACCTTCCCGGTGGGGTTCGAGTTGACCGACGAGTTGACCGACTATGTCGAGAACCGGTTCGCTCTGGGCGTAGCGTGGCGAGGAGTGGTCAAGAAGTAGTCCGAGCGACCCCACGCCGTGCGGTCGCTCGGGCCGCGGGAATGAGCACCGCGACCCCCCAGTCCGCGGCAGGCACGGGCCAGCTGTTGGCGACGCTCGGCCCGGCCCTGCGTGGCAGCCGCGGTGCGCTCGCGAGCGCCATTCTCCTCGGGGTCGCAGCCCGCTGGGTCTTCCTGCCCCTTCCCTTCCTGCTTCGCCGAATGCTGCACAGCGATCTGGTCGAGCCGCGGGGGGCGGGCGGGATGCAGTGGCCGGACGTCGCCCTGACTGCTCTCCTGGCCATGGCCCTGATGCGGGCGCTGCTGACCTGGGGCGGGCGCGTGCAGGCCGAACGGGCGGCCCAAGCCGCCATCGCAGCGCTGCGGCGCCAGATGACGGATCACCTCCTGCGGTTGAAGCTCAACTACTTCGACCGGCGGGCCTCGGGCAAGGTCCTCCTGCGTTTCGTATCCGACGCCAACGCGCTGAAGGCCTTCATCGCCAGCCGGGTCGTGACCTTGAGCGCCGACATTCCTACGCTCGTCGCCATCCTGGCTCTCATGTTCGTCATCAGCTGGAAGGTCGGTGTGGCGTCATGCCTGCCCCTCCCTGCGGCGGCGTATCTGTTCTGGCGATTCAATCCCATTCTGCGCTCTCGCGTGCGCGCCGCGCGGCGCGAGCAGAGCAACCTCTGCGCACACCTGACCGATCGGCTGGGGATGATGGACCAAGTGAAGGCCAACACGGCCGAACCCCGCGAGGCCGACACCGTCCGCGGGCTCGTCGACATCGTCGCCGAGGCCAACCTGCGGCGGGCGCGTGCAGAAGCCTTGCCCTTGAGCCTGACGACCGGCCTCATCACGCTCAACTTCGGCATCGTCCTCTGGGTGGGCGGTTACCAGGTGCTGGCGGGCACCCTACCCTCTGCCGATCTGTTCGCCTTGGTCTTGCTGTGCGCCTTCCTGCAGGGCCCGATCCAACGCTGCACCGCGGCAAACACGGCCACCCAGCGTGCTCGCGTCGCCGTCAACAGGATCCAGGCCTTTCTGAGCCATCCTGCCGATCCTTCCCGGCTGGCAGAGCTACCGCCGCTCGCTGCTCCCTACCGCGTCGAGATCGATCACGTCGCGCTGCGCTACTCGAGCAAGGCGCGCTGGGTCTTCACGGACCTCTCGGTCTCCATGCAGGGGCCGGCCCTCGTGGTCCTCGATGGTCCCGTGGGGGCGGGGAAGAGCGCGCTGCTCGGTCTGATCTTGAGGCTACGCCAGCCACAGCGCGGGGCCGTTCGCATCAACGGCTTCAGCCTGCGCACGGTCGGCATGCAGTCCGTCCGCCGCCAGATCGGGTGGCTGCCCCAGGAGGTCGCGCTCGTCCCCGGAACCGTCGGCGACAACGTCCGCTATGCAGCGCCGCAGCTGACCGATCAGGAGGTCGACGCGTGGCTGGTGCGCACGGCCGGACTTGATGCCGGTGGTGCTGCTCGACTGACCTGCGAGCATCCCGTCAGCGGGCTGGGACGGAATCTCTCGCCGCTGCAGCGGGTCCAAGTCGCGCTGGCGCGCGCCCTGGCTCCTGAGCCGCCGATCGTACTCCTCGACGATCCAACGGCGCACATGCGGCCAGCCGACGAGGAACGGCTCCGCGAGTTGCTGGGCGACCTACGGAAGCGGTGCCTGGTGGTGACCGCGAGCTCGCGCGATTGGATCGTGCGCGAGGCCGACCAGCACATCTACGTCAACGAACGACCGATCGCGCCGGACCTCGATTCCAACTCGAGGGCTGAGTCAGACGAAGCGGTACGCTCGTAGGGCGTGCGAATGGAACGAAGGCAAGTGCAGGGCGAGGGGCAACGGTCACTCCCAGATGCGAACCTCGAACCGCCCTGAGGAGTCCGCCGCGCCGCGGCGCATCGAATCCGTGTTGAACTCCAGGGCCAGATCCCCCCGCCGGTCGACCGCGATCAACCCTCCGTCTCCGGGGCGCAGCACCTGACCGACCACATCCTTGGCGGCCTGTTGGACGGACTTCCCGCCGAACTCCATCCGCGCCGAGATCGAATAGGCCGCGGCGTGACGAATGAACTCCTCGCCGGTTCCCGTGGCGGAGACGGCGCACGTGCGGTTGTCAGCGTAGGTCCCGCTGCCGATGAGCGGGGAGTCCCCGACGCGGCCGGCGCGCTTGTTCGTCAGCCCTCCCGTAGAGGTCGCGGCGGCGAGGTTGCCCGCCTTGTCGAGCGCCACCGCGCCCACGGTCCCGTGATCCCCGGCCTCGCGCTTGCGCACATCGAGGAGCTCGCGGTAGCGGTTCTCGGTGAAGAAGTACGCCGGGTCGACGCGCTCCACGCCCATCTCCCCGGCGAACTCCTCCGCGCCGCTACCCACGAGCAGGATATGCGGAGTCCGCTCCAT
>Ga0187893_10003954_pt1 | contig 28994 bp, 18 predicted proteins | sample MA1701074metaG_FD_139574 | JGI IMG/M metagenome (GOLD analysis project Ga0187893, IMG submission 139574) | White microbial mat communities from a basaltic lava cave in the Kipuka Kanohina Cave System on the Island of Hawaii, USA - MA170107-4 metaG ...
CACGGTAGCGGGCTTGCCCGCGATGGCTCGCCTGCCGAAGCGTTGGTACGACCAGGCTCCGATGGCCGTGCCCACGAGATACACCGCGAGCACGTGCGCGAACGTGTAAACGGTGTTTTCGAGGTTTTGCGCAAGGATCTGGATACTCACGATCTCGAGGCCAACGCCGGCAACGCCGGTGGCAAACACCACCAGGTGGAGCAGCCATGGCTCACGAATCAGCTCGGCGTCGGGATCGTGTGAGCAGTCGACCAACGGTGGTGGAGCGTCGGTGGCGGGCTGCGTATCCGCGGTGGTCGAACCAACCCAGGCGGACCAGCGAAAAACCACGACGGCCGACGAAAACCCGAGTGCTGCAAGCATCAAACAGGCGCCAGCGATACCGAGTGTCGGCACGAGCAGGTGCACCGTGAGCAAGACACCGAGTACGGCACCGAAGACGTTCGCGGCATAGAGACGCGCGAGCCCTTGGCCGCTCGCGTGCTCTGGAAACGCTGCGCGCTGGACTTCCACCAACGCCGCCAAGGTGCCGCCCATACAAAACGTCGCCGGCAACAGCAATGTGCCGGCGATGGCCGTCGCGATCGCCATTGCGACAGGTCCACCGCGTGCGGCGATGGGACCGAACCAGCCTGGAATGTGCTCGCTGGCCCAATAGAGTAGCCAAGGGCTCACCAGCGCGAACGTGGCGGCACCAGTCTCGAGCAGCACGAACAATCGAGCGGGGTTGCCGACGCTCCGCGCACGGCCATGCAGCAGGGCGGAGCCGAGCGCCATGCCGCCGAAGAAGCCAGCCAATACGCCGAGCACACCGAGCATTTCGTGCCCGAGTGCCAGACCCAAAAGGTGGGTCCAACAAAGCTCGTACCCGAGCCCGGCAGCGCCCGAAAGGGCAAATCCGACCAGCAGACCGAGGTCGCGACTTCGAAACACGTGGACGACAGCTTACACGCGCGGCCCGAAGTCGTGTCGGTCCAATCGTGCCCGCCAACACCTCCCGAACCAAGCCTTCAAAGCCCTCGCATCCGCTCCGGTCGCAACGCGACGTCCCCCGCCAGCGCACGGTCCACCACGGCGACGATACGATCGCGGTCGCGTGGAAGCTTGCCTGCCAGCGGCAAGTAATTCGACGCATGATTGGTGCGAAACACCGCATCCGTTGGCGCAGCAAGCGAAACGATGGTTCGTAGCTCGCGAAGCATCCAGGCGACCGACGGCAGCTCGAATTTCTGTTTGGATTGTTGTATCGCGATGGGCGTGCCCGCAACCACGCTCAAGGTGAGCAGCGAGACGAACTCGGGATCCATCTCGGTGATGAGTCGCGCCGAAGCCTCGGCGTGGTCCTCGCTACGCTGCACACCCGCAACACCCAGCAGGAAGATCACCGAAAGCTTGATACCTGCTGTATGGGCGCGCTCGGCAGCGCGAACGTGATCCTCGAAATTGGCGCCTTTGGCAATCTTCTTGAACGTCTCATGGTCGCCTGTTTCTGGGCCAATGTAAAGCTGGCACAGGCCTAACTCGCGCAGTCGTTCGAGCTCCTCGACGCGCTTGTCTATCAGGTTCATTGCGGTGGCATAGGCACTGACGCGGCGAAGCTTGGGGAACGCGTCTCGGCAGGCCAGAAGGATCGCCTCCCAGTGCGCCATGTCCATGACGAGCGCGTCACCATCGGCGACGAACACTTTCTCCACCTCGCGACCATGCAGCAGGCCCGCAGCCTGGATGTCGGCCAGCGTGTCATCCAACTCGCGAACGCGGAATCGCTTGGCACGGTACATGTCACAATACGTGCAATGGTTCCACGAACAGCCGATGGTGGCTTGCAAGATGTAGGCGTCGGCCTCGCTCGGTGGCCTGTAGATGGTGCCCTCGTATCGCATGTTTGCTTCGTCAGATTAGCTACAATCCCGTCGCTCGGACAGGCGACGATGTTTTTATGTTTGAATCATGTTATGGTCGATGTGGTGCGACGCGGACGAAACCGGCATCTTGCGCTGCTCGTTTGGTCGAATGCCTGTTTCAGCGAGCCGGGAGCTGGAACCTCCACTGCCGACGACGAAAGCGATGTCACGAGCGTCGAGGACAGTGGGGGCGATACAACCACCGCAGGTCCCACGGACACGGACACGGACACGGACACGGCTACGGACACGGTTGGCGAAATGAGCTCGGGCTCGTCGGATGGCACCAAGCCGTGTGGCAACGGCACCATCGATGGTGAGGAGGTGTGCGACGACGGCAACGACGCGCCCGCGGACGGCTGCGAGCCGGATTGCACCTATACGCCGGGATTTCCGTTGTGGACGGTCATCCACGACGGGCCAGCACATTGGAACGACGCTGTCAGTGGCCTCGCCGTCGATCAGGCAACGGGCGATGTCATCGTTGCGGGCGACACCGCCAGCATGGTGCAGAACCGAAACGCCTACATCGCACGATTCACCAGCGCTGGCGAGCTGGTATGGACCTGGACCGAGGACCTCGGTGAGGGGCTCGACGACCGGTTGACCGCGATTGCCATCGATCATGCGGGCAACATCGTCGTAACGGGGGGCGTCGCCCTGCCGTCCGAGCCGAATGTTGCCGATGCGAACATCGTGGTGGCGAAATTTTCCCCCATGGGCGAGGAAGCGTGGCGCCAGCACATCGACGGAGCGGAAGGCTGGGACTACGGCAACGGTATCGCTCTCGATCGATCCGACAACATCATCGTTGCAGCCACGTATCGCACGTTGGACCAGCATCTCGACGCCCATATCTTGAAGCTCGATGCCAACGGCGAGCAGCTTTGGGATCACGAGCACAACGGCCCAGCCAACGACGCCGACTTCGCGAACGCGGTCGTGGTCGATGATGACGACGAGATCTGCTGGATTGGCGATCAGACTGCCGATACCGTGCCGATTCAGGGAGACATTGTCTTGCAATGCCTGCGCAGCGATGGTGTCGAGCTATGGACGAAGTCGTTCGATGGTGGCGTTTTTTACGACCACGGGTTTGCGCTCGCTGTGGCGGGAGACAGGATCTACGCGACCGGTTCGGTGTCGGTTGTCGCAAACGAGGACAACGATCTATGGATCGGCGTGTATGAAAGCGACGGCACGCTGGTGTGGTCGCGAACGTGGGGCGAGGTAAAACGAGACGAAGGTCGTGCGATCGTAGCCGATGTGGATGGTCGCATGTGGATCGCCGGTGCGGTATCCGCAAGCGATTCCGATGTGTTGGTGGCGCGTTGGAATGGCGAGGACGAGCCGCTCTGGCTCGACATCAGCCCTGGAAACGGCGACAGTTTCGGCTACGCGATTGCACGCGGGCTCGATGGAGCGATCTTCGTCGGCGGAGCCGTGGCGAAGGCTGGTCAGGGTATGGATGCGTGGCTGCGCAAGCTCGGGCCCTAGTAGCTCATGCGGGTGGTTCGAAATCATCGCAGGCACTGCTTATGACACTGACCGCCGACTCGAAAAACGGAGCGTAGTCGGTCTCGCACACGCTGCCGAGCACATTGGCGTTGAACAGCTGAACGAACTGCTGCAGGTTCGGCGCCACCTCGGCACCACTCGCAGTGTTCAGCTCGAGTGGCTGGCATTTGCCGCCGGGCTGACCCGTGTCACCGACCAGGCCGAGCACGACTGCTGCGTCCGGGTTGCCGCGTTTGACTGACACCACGGCGTCGTACCAGTCTCGAGGCGTGCCTGGCGTGGGCGTCTCGCTCATCGCGTCGTCGCCGTATGCCAGGTCGGATTCGTCCGTGATGAGCGTGATGACCAAAATCGCGTCATCACGAACGAATCCCTCGTTGCAGGCGCCCATCATGTTGAGGGGGGGCTCGATGGCAGCACGCATGGCCTCGATGGCCATTTCGTCACCGCTTCCTTGCGTCCCGACTTGAGCAGCGCACGCGAACGCATCATAGAGGTTGGGCTGGCTGTCGAGGATGTAACGTTGTCCACTGGTGATGCCACAATCCATACCCATCGGGCTCTTGGTCTTTCCTGCGCCCAGCGTGTCGTCACAGCCGCCGCTCGGCGGAATCATGCTGCATGGGATGCCCTGGCACTCGGAGGCAAACATGCAGAGAGTGGGGCATATCGAAAACCCATCGGCGTCGGTATCGATGGCCATGATGTGATAGTCTTGCGCCATCAACGTGTTCTGAATGATGTCGATGAATCCAGGGAAGCTGTTTGCCAGGTTCTGCTGCTCGTCCTGCATCGATCCCGAGCTGTCGATGACGAACAGGAAGTCGACCTTTTGGCAACCCTCGTTGCCCACCTCGCCCGCCGAAGGATCGGTATTGGCCTCTCCTTCGGAAGGTGCATCGAGCTTGCCCGAGCCGCTCGGCCCCACGCTGGGATCGGAATCGTCGGCCGAACTGCCGGCGTCAGCCTCGGCCGGGAGACCACTGGCCGAGAGGCCGCTTTCAGCGTCCGAGCGCTGATCTGGATCCTTGGAACAGCACAAGAGTGCTGCCAGGAGGGTCCCCACATAGGAAACGCGCATGTTCCAATCATAACCTGCAATCTCGCGGGAAAAGCAACGAGCGGGTCACGCACGCGCGTTTTGTGAGCTTGCTTGCTTGGCGTACCGTCGGGAAACGTTTTTCGCCGCCAGTCGTGCTAGAAGGGTCCCGCCGTGGCTCGACCGCGTCGTGTTGCCCTGCTGGGGCTCGCCCTGGCGCTTTTGTTGGTCGGAACGACGGCGACCCGCTGGCTCGTCGCGTTCTGGAGCCAGTATCCTCGCCAAGACGTCGCTCTGATCTGGATCTGGGTGACCGCGTCATTGCTCGTGTTCGGAAACGCTCGCGGCCGTGGCTGCTGGCGTCCACTCCGTTCTACGGATGACGGCGGAGGCGCGCCAACGCGAATGGAAGCTGATGACGTCTCGGATCGCGATGGGGCTGCTGCTGAGCGTCGCGATTTGGCTCACGTATTTGGTCAGTGATCGCTATTTCGAGCTCGCGAGGTTTCGTCTTCCGCGTTTTGGTGGCATCGAGCTGATGGCGGTGCTGATCACGTTTTTGATCGCAATGCCAGCCGTGATTGCTTGGGCCTCGGTACGGGCGGTGCTTCATCGGTTCTCGGCACATCGAGTCGAGCTCGCGTTGCCGGGCGAAAACAGCTTCGAGCTGGCCCAGGCAGGGATCACCCTCACCACCGACCAATGGAAAGACCTATGTGAACGAGTCAAACAAATATGGTACTACGAGCAGGAGATCTTCACGAAGGATCTCCAGCGCAGCCTCCCGCCCCACGCGAACTTGTTCGGTGTGACCGCGACTGCCGTGCTTGCAGCTGAAGCGATCGGTCTCATGCTGCTCAGCAAGGACATGAGCCCCGAAGCCGAGGTGACATGGTGGCAGTCGGCGCTCACCGCCTCGTTGGCTGCATCTGCCGTCGCTGCTGCAATGTCGCTCGGTCGCGTTATGGTGCGAGTCGCGCATGGTGACTGCTCGACCAAGCTGTTCGGCTTTGCTGCGAAGTCATTCGTATATACGACGGTGGGAGCATTCATTCTCGGGGTATTCCTGGGCGGCGAAGACGGCGATGCGAAAGCGGCGCTTGGCGTAGGGCTCGGGGCCGGGCTGGTTGGCGATCGAATCCTCACGGTCGTTTTCGGCCGCGTCGCCCCGCTCATCGGTCTCACGAACCTTCAGGCCCCACGTGGCTCGGATCTCTTTCTGGTCGACGGTATTACCCCGGATGATGCCGCTCGGCTCGCCGAGGAAGGTGTCGATTCCGTCCATGCGCTGTCTTACGTGCCAACCGCACGGCTGTTCTTCTCCACGTCACATAGCTTGCAGAGGATCTGCGACTGGCAAGATCAAGCCCTACTGTTCTCATTGTTCACGGAACCGCGAGCCAGGATCCTTCGTGAGAACTTCGGCATTCGTGGCATCGTCGATGCCCAACGGTTGGCCATCGCCATCGAGCAAGCTTACATGGCTCGTCAACCTGGATTGGCTGGATTGGCTGGATCGGCTGGGGTGGCTGGGTCGGCCGGGTCGGCTGGGCGCGAGCCGACGAACGCTTCGTCGCGTGTTGCCGATCAGGGCGAAGGTAAGCCGCTCAAGTCTCCTGGGGGCATTCCCTTGAACGAGGAAAAGCTGCAATCGCTGGCGGTGAGCCTCGGTTTTGGCAGCGCCGAGCATGCTCTGGTCGGGCTGACGGCGATCGCCCAGGACGAGATCGTTTGTCGCTTGCGTGCTCTCTGCCTCGCGGCCCCTGCAGTCGATGCCCCCACTGTCGCAGCCGAACGGTCGACGCCGCACGTGTCTTCACCGGCGACCATGAGAATTGCCGACAAGGCAAGATCGCCCATGGGTGCTCCTCCCGCTGCAACGGGGTCGGATCCACCATCGAGCGCACCGAGCTAGTGTCTTGAGTCAGGACACTAGCCAAAGTGTTTCGATGTGGGAGGCGAAAACCGCGATTTCCGGCTTGGTGCTAGAATCTCGCACCCATGGTTTCGCGATACGCGCTGGACATGCCGACACGTGAGCGGGCGTTGCCTGGTCGCCAGACGCCCATGCCGACGGCGGACAAACACGTTGTCAGTGGCCGCGGGATGCGGCCGCCGTTTCCGACGGCGATGGAATCGGTGGTGTTCGGTATGGGATGTTTTTGGGGAGCGGAGCGCACGTTCTGGCAAGTGCCGCGAGTGTACGTGACCGCGGTGGGCTATGCGGGAGGGTTCACGCCCAATCCCTTGTACGAGGAAGTGTGTTCGGGTCTGACGGGCCACGCGGAAGTCGTGCTGGTCGTTTACGATCCCAACGAGGTTTCGTTCGGGACGTTGCTGGCGGTGTTTTGGGAACATCACGATCCCACCCAAGGCATGCGCCAGGGCAACGACGTTGGTACACAATATCGCTCCGCCGTGTATGCAACCACAGATGCTCAGTACTACCTGGCCGAGGCGACACGTGATCAGTATGCAAACGCGTTGCGTGATGCAGGGTATGGCGCGATCACGACGGAAATCCGGCTGGCCCCGCCGTTCTACTATGCCGAAGACGACCACCAGCAGTATCTGGCCAAACACCCGAACGGGTATTGTGGGCTCGGCGGCACGGGAGTCGCTTGCCCGATCGGTATGCGCCGTCCCGCATGAGTTTCGCCGGTGTCGCAACCTGCTCAGCCGCCGCATCGTGTCGCGCTCGTCGAGCTTCCATCGGTCGATCGAGCTACGTGGCGTGCACATGTGGAGAGGCAAGCGCTCGCTGCCTCCACGGTCGAGGGCATCGACGTGGCCCCGCTCTACACCCTCGCCGATCGTCCCGTGCGGGCAGAATCGGCGCTCCCCGGCGTCCCACCGTTCGTGCGTGGCAACGTAACGGGTGGCGAGCCTGCTTGGAGCATCGCCCAATGTTATGCCGAAGCCGAGCCCGCAGAGGCTGCAAAAGCGGCGCATGCCGACGTGCAACAAGGTGTGACCGCTACCTGGTTTCGTCTCGATGGTGCACTGGCGGGGGGTGAGCTGGAGCGATCGCGAGCCATCGCGGACGAGCGTGTGCGTCCAGGTCTGATTGTTTTGGGGCTCGCGGGCGCGCGGGCGTGGTTGGCCGATCTCGAGCCGCGGCGGCATGCGATTTACGTGGAGGCGGGTGCGCTGGTGTTGCCGATCGCAGCGCTGGTATTGGCTGCGTTGTCCGAGCAGGATGTTTCCGATTGGCAGGGTGGTGTGCTTGCCGATCCCATCGGGGTATTGGCGCGACGCGGCCGGCTCGAGCTTCCGATCGAGCGGGCGATCGACGACGCGGCAGTGTGGACTCGCTTCGTGCACTCGCGGCCACGTCCAATCGCATCTGTGCTGGTGTCCGGCGTGCCCTATCACGATGCGGGGGGAGATGCCGCGCAGGAGCTGGCCTGCACACTGGCTACCGGGCTCGAATACCTGCGACGCTTTGCCGAACGCGGGTTGGCGGCCGCCGACGTGCTGCCACACATGCTGCACGAGCTCGCTGTCGGGGAAGACGTGTTCATGGAGATCGCCAAGCTCCGCGCAGCGCGGTTGTTATGGTGTCGTATGCTCGTGCACGAAGGCGTCGACCCTGAGCTTGCTCGCATGCGCATTCATTGCCGCACGTCGTGGCGCACACGTACGCGCCACGATCCGTGGACCAACATGTTGCGTGGCACCATCGAAAGCGTAGCGGCAGTGGTGGGTGGTGCACAAAGCATCGCCTGCTTACCGTACGACGAAGTGATTGGATCCGCCGATGCGTTCAGCCGCAGGATGGCCGTCAATACGCAGCTCATGTTGGCCGAAGAGGCACGGCTCGGTAACGTCATCGATCCGGCAGGAGGCAGCTACTACGTCGAGGCGCTGACGCATGCGTTGGCGAAGCGAAGCTACCAGCTGCTCCGTGGCATCGAAGTTGCGGGCGGCATGATGTGCGCATTGCAGCAGGGGCTCGTGCAGGCCAGCGTGGCCGATACGCGCCGCAAACGTGCCGATGCGGTCGCACGTGGAGCTGCACCCGTGGTCGGGGTCAACATGCATCCCGTTTTGTCACCGCTGCCAGGGGAACCCATGCGCCAGCCCGTGGCCGTCGACCGTGCTGCGGCATGGATCGCTGCTTGCGAGCGAGAAACGCAGCACGATGGCCAGCATCATCGATTGGTTGCCCAATTTTCCGATGCACGCGCTGCCAACCGACCCGAAACCGTGGAGCTGGCCGTCGCAGCCGTACGAGCCGGCGCATGTGTTCCCGATCTGCTGACCGACGTCATAGGCTCGGCGAGCATGCTGCCCGTGGGATTGGTCGCGGAGCGAACGACCGTGCCATTCGAGACCTTACGCGATGTGAGCGAGCGCTACCAACGGCGTACGGGAGCCCGGCTGCGCGCGTTCGTGTGCAAGCTCGGCAAACATTCGGACCATGCTGCTCGCGTCGAGCTGGCACGTACCGTGCTCGAAAGTGGGGGCATCGATGTCGTGGAAGTCGCGGCCGGGCACATCGATGCGGCGGTGCAGGCGTTCGCCGCGGCTCGGGCCTCCGTGGCAGTGCTTTGCGGAAGCGATGCACACTACGTGGCGCTCGGCGGGCAGCTCGTGGGACTGCTTCGTCAGGCGGGTGCGTCCATCGTGGCCATCATGGGTGGACCCAACAGCGAGGCCGCGGTCGAGCACCTGGGTGTCGACGTGGTCGTTCATCCAGACATCGATCGCTTGGCAGTGTTGGCCGAATTGCAACGAGCCGCGGGGGTTGGGCCATGAGCTTGCGAAGTTTTGCCGAGGTCTCGTTCGAACAATTGCTTGCAACGAAACTGGGTAATGACAGGTTGCCCCGCGCACACGAGCCACGCTTCGGCACCGAGGACATGTCGCAACGTCGCTGGTACGGGCATGCAGACGTGGCCACCCTGCCGGATCTGGACACGATGCCAGGTTTTCCTCCGTTCGTACGAGGACCGTATCCAAGCATGTACGTGGAGAAGCCTTGGACGATTCGCCAATACGCCGGCTTTTCCACGGCAGAGCAGAGCAACGCGTTCTATCGCCGCAACCTCGCAGCCGGGCAGACCGGGTTGTCCATCGCGTTCGACCTGGCGACACACCGGGGATACGACTCCGACCATCCACGCGTCGCTGGCGACGTGGGGATGGCTGGTGTGGCCATCGACTCCATCCTCGACATGCGTATCTTGTTCGATGGCATCCCGCTCGATCGCATGAGCGTCTCGATGACCATGAACGGTGCTGTGCTGCCGATACTTGCGCTCTATGTGGTTGCGGCAGAGGAGCAGGGAGTTCGTCAAGCACAACTCGTCGGAACCATTCAGAACGACATTCTCAAGGAGTTCATGGTTCGCAATACGTATATCTATCCGCCGGGGCCGTCCATGCGCATCGTCGGGGATATCTTCGCCCACACCGCCGTGCACATGCCCCGCTTCAACAGCATCAGCGTGTCTGGCTATCACATGCAGGAAGCCGGAGCGACCGCGGATCTCGAGCTCGCGTACACACTTGCCGATGGGCTGCAATACTTGCGCAGCGGCATGGCAGCAGGGCTGGAGCTCGACGCGTTCGCCCCGCGCGTCTCGTTTTTCTTCGGCATCGGTATGGATTTCTTCGTCGAGATCGCCAAACTCCGTGCTGCACGTCTGTTGTGGTCACGCATGGTGGCAGCGCTGGGTACCAAAGACCCGCGCTCGCTCTGCCTACGTACGCATTGCCAGACATCGGGGTGGAGTCTGTCCGCGCAAGATCCGTTCAACAACGTCGTGCGCACGTGTGTCGAGGCGATGGCGGCGGTGTTCGGTCACACACAGTCGCTTCACACTAATGCGTTCGACGAAGCCTTGGCGTTGCCAACCGATTTTAGCGCCAGGATCGCGCGCAACACTCAGATCGTGCTGCAAGAAGAAACCGGAGTATCTCGCAGCATCGATCCTTGGGGCGGTAGCTACCATGTCGAACGGCTCACGCATGTGCTGGCCCAAAAAGCGCTCGAAGCCATCGATGAGGTCGAAGCCGTGGGAGGGATGGCACGCGCCATCGAATCCGGTTTGCCCAAGCGTCGCATCGAAGAGTGCGCCGCGCGCACGCAAGCTCGTATCGACAGCGGACGTCAAGTCGTGGTGGGCGTCAACAAGGTGCGAGTGCGAGAGGAGGCTCCGGTCGAGGTGCTCAAGGTCGACAACCGCAGTGTTCGTGCTGCTCAGATCGCTCGCCTGCAGCAACTTCGGCGCGAGCGCGATTCACAGGCCGTGCAACGCTGCTTGGCAGCGCTCACCGAAGCTGCCGCCACGCAGCGGGGCAACTTGCTTGCGCTCGCGATCGACGCTGCCCGTTGTCGCGCCTCTGTCGGTGAAATGAGCGATGCCCTGGAAAAAGTGTACGGGAGGCATGTCGCAGCCCCATTGACGATTTCGGGTGTATACGAGGGCGAAATGAAGGATCGAGCCGAGCTTGCCGAGGTACGTGAGTTGGTATCCGCGTTCGAGCGTGCCGATGGTAGGAGGCCGCGCCTGCTGGTAGCAAAAATCGGACAGGACGGGCACGATCGTGGTGCCAAGGTGATTGCTACCGCGTTTGCCGATATGGGATTCGATGTCGACGTGGGTCCTTTGTTCCAAACACCGGAAGAGACGGCAAGACAAGCCGTGGAGAACGACGTGCATGTCATTGGCGTGAGCTCGCTGGCGGCCGGCCACCTGACGCTCGTGCCAGCGTTACGCGAGGCGTTGAAGGTCCACGGACGTGAAGACATTCTCGTGGTGGTAGGCGGTATCGTCCCTCCACAGGATCGTCCTGTGTTGTTCGACATGGGTGTGACGTCGATATTCGGACCTGGGACCGTCCTTACCGATGCTGCAAAGGAGATTCTTACGACATTGCGTAGTCGGCTCGGAGAGGCATGAATCGATCCAAGCGATGGCCGTCGCTGCAAGAGCTCGTCGACGGTATTCGCTCCGGTGATCGAAGCACGCTTGCGCGTGCCATCACACTCGTCGAAAGTCGTACCAGCGAAGATCGCTTGCTGGCACGCACGCTGCTCGAGCGTGTGTTGGCAGTTACGGGCGCATCGCATCGCATCGGCGTTACTGGACCACCCGGGGTGGGAAAGAGCACGTTTCTCGAAGCGTTGGGAAGCATGCTCGCCGCCAATGGGCACACACTCGCCGTGCTCGCGATCGATCCTAGCGGTATCCGTTCAGGTGGAAGCATTTTGGGGGACAAGACGCGTATGGCCCGCCTGTCGCAGCGTGCCAACGCGTTCATTCGGCCATCTCCCAGCGGTGGCGTTTCGGGAGGTGTCGCCAGGCGCACTCGCGAGGCAGTGTTGCTGTGTGAGGCCGCTGGCTTCGAGTACGTGTTCGTAGAGACCATAGGGGTTGGGCAATCCGAGCTCGAGGTCGCCAGCATGGTCGATACATTCACGTTGCTGGTTTCACCCGGCTCCGGAGACGAGTTACAGGGCATCAAACGCGGAGTATTGGAGCTTGCCGACGTGATCGCCATCACCAAGGCCGACGATGCGCTTGCCGAAGTCGCAAGCCGGACTCGCGCCGAGCACGAATCCGCGATTCGTCTGCTAGAAGCGAGCATGCCGGGCTGGACGACCCCTGTGCTGTCGTGCAGCGCTCACACGCATCTTGGTATCGCGGATGTTTGGCGAGCGATGATCGAGCATCGTGCGCTCGCCGAACGTACGGACGGCAAGCAGCAACGTCGCATGCACCAGCGTGGACAATGGTTCGACCGAGCGCTACAAGCATGCACGCTCGAAGCGTTTCGCGCTCAGCCAGGAATAGACGACAAGATCGCCAGCCTTCGAAGCGAGGTAGAGCTCGGACACATACTTCCGGAGCGCGCCGCGGAAAGCTTGCTGGACGAGATCGGGCTGACAGTCGAGTAGCTCAGCTCGAACGCGTTGTTGATCGAGTGGTGTTATCCAAGGTGTTAAAATGAGGGCTGGCCGGCTGAAATGAAGCGTTCCTCGGCTAGGTTCCAATCGGGCCGCTCGTATGTTCATCAGCGCAGTTCTATACAAAGACGGCCTAAAATAGGACGAACTGATGAAGTATATGTTTTTTTAGATACTGTTATTTCAGTTATCGGCGATGTGGGCGACTTGGGTGGACACATCATGGGTACACAGGAGTCCAACGGAGACGAAAACGGGTCGGCAGACGCCGGACCCAAATGTGAGGTGCCGGGTTACCGTGTGAACGAGCTCGTGCGAGCCGAAGGACACGTGTACCGAGCCGTCGACAGCGAGCTCAACGAGCCCGTTGCGATTCGCTGCATCGACGCTCGGATATCCGAATCGCGTGCGCTCGTGACCAGCGAGTTTCGGGCGTTTGCTCGTATCACTCATCCGAACGTGGTGAAGCTCTATCGCTTGTTGGCCACCGCGGAACGTCTGTATGTCACGCTGGAGCTGATCGAAGGCGAGGACATTCTCACCTATGTGCGTGCACCCGGAGGGCCCATGGGGCCATCGGGCGCCGATCTCGATCGCTTGCGAACGAGCTTCGTGCAGCTTGCGTCTGCACTTCATGCGATTCACGCACACAGCCTCGTGCATCGAGGCGTTCGGCCCAGCAACGTGCTCGTCAGCAACGCAGGTCACGTGAAGTTGCTCGACGCGCTCACTGACAACGTACCACGGCGACGCGGTTCTCCCGTGTACATGGCACCAGAAGTGGTGCACGGTGATGCGCCATCGCCAGCAAGCGATTGGTATGCGTTTGGCGTGCTGCTGTGCGTCGCGCTCACGGGCATCACACCACCATCCGAGCTATCGCCCACGCTCGTTACACCACCTTCATTTGCAGGACGCTTCACGCCGAGCCTGTTGGCACCTGGCATTCCGGACGACCTCGACGCGTTGTGTGCCGCGTTGTTGGAGCCCTATCCCGACGATCGCCCGAGTGGTCGTGACGTGCTCGAGCGCTTGGGTATGGCCAGCTCGATGACGATCGCAAGCACACGCGTGTGGCCCCCAGCGTTCGTCGGGAGAACAGAGGAGCGACGCTACCTGGAGCGCGCGGCCCAGCGCAGTCGGATCACACCGGTCGTCGCTTGGGTGGAAGGTCCCTCTGGGATCGGTAAAACCGAATTGGTGCGACGTACTTTGAAAGATTTGGTCGACGCTGGTTGGCTGGTACTTTCGGGACGTTGCTATGAGCGAGAGTCGAGCTCGTACGAAGCGCTCGACGAGCCGCTTCATCGATTGGTCACATATTTGCGTTCCTTGCCGGCTGAGATCCAACGCTCGTTAATGGGTGCGGACGTCGCTGCACTCGTGCGAGGGTTTCCTGTGTTTGGCACGATCACGGGTTTCGGTCGCTCACTCGACGACGTTTCCGTGGTCGCAATGAGCGATCGCGCCATAGAGGCACTCAAGCAGCTGTTGTGTCGCATCGCGAATCGCCAAGGTCTCGTGTTTTGGGTGGATGACCTTCAGTATGGCGACCTCGAAGGATCGCGTTTGTTGGCTCGCTTGCTTCGACCCCCTGGTGCACCCCGCCTGTTGTTCGTGGCGACGCATCGAGGTGATGGAAATAGCGAGTCCGTTCAGGGATTGGTCGAAGCCATCGCGGGTCATACGAGCCCGATCGAGCTCGTGCATATCGAGCTTGGGCCACTTAGCCAACACGAAATCACACGCCTCGCTTGGTTGTCTGTCAAAGAGCTGCCGGTAAAGGTCGACCCTGGATTGCTGGCACACGAGACGCACGGTAATCCATATTTTCTCGCGTCGTTGTTGCGGTTTCTCCAGGACCATCCCAATGCTGGATCTGGCTTGTCAATCGCGCAGATGCTCCGTGTTCGTAGCGCCGAGTCGAATACGATGGCTCGCCGTTTGCTGGAGTTCGTTTGCGTCGCAGCGGGGCCGGTGGAGATCCAGGTCGTTCTGAGGGCAGCGGGTTTGATTGGACAAGCATTGCCGGCGCTCTACGAGCTTACCGTTGGCGAGCTCGTCCGAACGGTGAGACAGGAGCGTCACGAATATCTCGAGGCTTATCACGACACAATTCGTGCCGGTGTACTCGCACTCATGTCCGCAGATGCGATTCGTGCGGCGCACCTGGCTTTGGCCGAAGCATTTGAACGATCCGATCACGTGGATCCCGAGCGATTGGCGTGGCACTTCGCGATGGGAGGAAAACTGGACAGAGCTCGCCCGCACGCAATCGCCGCCGCACAGCGTGCGATGCAGGCGAGCGCGTACGAACGGGCGACCGCGCTCTATCGCTCGGCGCTGGAGAGTGCGCCTCCGGTGGAACAGCGGGCACAGCTGGAGGTTTGCTTGGGGGACGCACTCGACGCTTCTGGACGGGGGTTGAACGCTGCGGAAGCTTATCTGCAAGCCGCCGTGCTCGATGCTGTGCGTGCGTTCGAGCTACGTTGCCGTGCCGCGCACGTGTTTGCGATGGGGGGAGAGCTCGGTCGCGCAGATTGTCTTTGGGATGAGCTTCTGAGTACGGATGAACACGACGACGACGCGCCGGAGCCCATGCAGCAAATGGGCTCGTTGTGGATCGCAGGCAAGGATCGACTTCTTTACAGTCCGCTCGCTGGATTGGAGTTGTTGGCGCGTGCAAGCGAAGTCGCACGTAGGCATGCCAGGGGCCCTGATGTCGCGATTGCGGCCTGCATCGATGCGATGCTACTGGCATGCTCGGGAAAACCTGCCGATCCCCGAATACGTGCGCACATCCGCCAGGCACGGTCGTCGTTGGTACACCCGGACGTGCAATGGAACGAGCCGGTTGTGGATGTCGTCGACGCTGCTTTGCACGCATTGACTGGTGAATGGGAAAGTGCGCTGAGGCTTGCCAGGGCTAGCGCCTCGAGATTGTGTGAACCGGAAGCGAAACAGCTCGATTGGGAGCTCGATCTGGCGTTGTCCATCGAAGTGTTTGCGCTGCAGCAGCTCGGTCGTTTCGCACAGCTCGCGCAGGCGGCTCGCAGGGCGCGACAACATGCCGGAGAACGGTGCACTTGGACGTCCGTGGCCGTGGCTGCCGAGGCGACTCATTGGACACGACTATGCGAAAACGACCTCGAGGGTGCCTACGCGAGCTTGGACGCACTTGCTCACGTGCTACCAAGCCACGCCTCCACGTTCGCGCACATCATTCACGTGTTGGGGCACGTACACGCCGACCTCTACCGCGGTGACCCTGCGGGTGCATGGAAACGTTTGGTGGCCGAACACCGACACTTCAGCCGTTACCCACGCTTCGAGAAGTCCCATGCCATATGGAGAACGTGGCATGCGCGCGCGGCTCTGGCGACGTTTGCATACACGCGTGAGCCTTCGTACCGTCACGCGGCTGAACGCGACGCGCGATGGCTGGTCCGGACAAAAGATGCTGGGACACGGGTGAGCGGCCATGTGTTGCTGGCTGGTCTTGCTGGATGTGTGGGTGCGAGCTCCATTGTCAAAGCGGCGCTTGCCGATGCACGTGCGCTCGTATCCGAGACGTCATGGATCACGGCAGTCTTGGATATCTGCGCCGCGAAATCGAGCGGAATATCCCCAGACGGTGCACTGGAACGATTGCGCAGCCGTGGCATCGTCGATCCGGGCCGTTTCGTGGCGATCTTTGCTCCTGGGTGGGCCGGCTGAACGGCTTCGGGGCAGCTGGCTCACTCGAGGGAGCTACGCACCAAGCGAAGCACGTCGACGTAGCTTACGATCCCCACCAGCTCTCCGGTATGGTTGTCCACCACAGGAACTGCTCCAACCGAGTACTCGAGCATGGCATCGACTGCCGCGCTGGCGTCTTCTCCGACGTCGACGGAGATCACGGGACCGTTCATCACACGCGCAAGTGGAGTCTCGAGTACAGACTCGAGATATCCTCGCTGCTGGACCTCCATGGTCCATGGCAGCCGAAATTCTCGTAGATCTCGATCGCTGACCATGCCGACGAGTTGTTTGTCGTCGATGATCGGAAGGTGACGAATATCGAGATCCTGAAGCAGTCGCATGGCCGTGCGGACCGTGTCCGTCGGAGATGCGCTGACGACGTCCCGAGTCATAATTGCTTCGACTGACATCTTCGACCTCCATCGTTCATTGTAGTGCAAGTAAGACGCAGCCGAGCGCGATCCGCCAACACAAACGTCATTGCAGGTGGCCGCAACGGGGTTTTGGGGCCGATACGTCGACCGCCGCAGGCGCTACGGCTGTGCCGCCTTCGCCGGAATTTGCGGGATGAGCACGCGTCCGTGTGCCGGTCGATGCGCCAACTCCCGAGTGGGATCGACGACACGCTTTGGAACACATCGAGCTGTCCGAGTGAGACTGCGCTCTACGTCCAATGGGATTGAGAAAGGCCGAGAACGCTGTTAGCGTGGCCGCCAAATGAAGCGACGATCCGCAGCTACGCTGAACAGACTGCAAGGATCGACAATGAAATCGTTGTTCGCACGAACGCTATCGGCAGTGCTTCTTTGCATTGGGATGTCGGTATTCGTCCTGGCGGCGGGCGCACCAGCGCTGGCATTTGCAGCGCCCGCGTTGCCTGCGGGAACTGCAGGTAAGCAAGCGCCGGCGAGTGCCGGTGCCACCGAGCTTGGTGGACAAGGCAACTTCGAAGCGCATCAAGGTTTCGTCGAGGCGATCACGGATACCACCGAGCTCGACCTTTCGGCTGGCGGTATTCTCAACACCGGGAACTCTCGCAATTTCGCGGCGACCAGCGTGCTCCGGTTCCTCGCTCGCCGATCCCGACATCAGTTCGGGCTGGGTGCGACGGGAAACTACGGCATGGCTGCTGTCGAACGAGATGCTTGGGAGCCCAGCACCGCGAATGCCCAGGGGCGGGTCCGCTACGATGTATTCATGACAAAACGATGGGCAGCGTTTCTGGCTACCACGGCTCGCAACGACCGCTTCCAGGGTCTCGATCTCCGCCTCAATATCGATCCTGGTTTTGCTCACTACTTTTTCACCGAAACCAACCACCGCGTGTGGAGCGAGTTTGGTTACGATTTTCAGTACGATCGCCGTCGAGAACAAGCCCGTTACGTGCGCGACGAAGCAGGTGTGATTCAGCGCGATGCCAGCGGCGATCCCATCAAAATCGACAAGCAAGCCTATCGTCACGCCGTTCGCCTGTTCATTGGTTACACCAACAAACTCGATTCCCGTGTGAGCTTCGACTTCGGTCTCGAATACCTGCAAAGTTTTCTCGATGCCAGGCAGATTCGTGTAAACGCAGATGTATCCTTGCTCGTCCAGCTTGCCAAGCGGTTCTCTCTCGGCACGACGTTCACGCTCAAGTTCGACAACGATCCTCTTCCCGGCGTGAAAAAGATCGACACGATTACGGCGATGAGTGCTGTATATCGCTGGATCTGACGCTATCGATGGGTTCGATCATAGCGAACGCTGCCAGATCGCGTACGTGAACTTCAGCATCGATGCCGGGGGATACCAGCGACAGCTCCACGGTCGCGATTGCCGTGGTGGGTTGCCAGCGAAGTGGCTGTGATTGCCACACGCGATGCGAGCGGGCCGGCACATCGATGGCAAGTGGCTCGTGGCCGTCGATCACGACCAATACGCGTGCAGGTTTGGACACATGTGCGTGCGTCGTGGTCAGCACCAGCTCGAGTGGCGTATGTCCGTGTTCCGGCAACGGCCACGGTGCAAACCGTAAAGGACGTTGCGGCACCAGTACCATGCTGTTGCCTTCGAGGTCGGGGCGTGGGCCGGTACCGTGGCGGAAGCGGGACAACGCACGACCGGGCACCCACCGCGTCGGTGTGACGGTGTGACCATGGTCGTGCTCGGGAACGAACGTCGACGCCATCCACCGATCATGAGGTAAGTTGGGTGCGGGCATTGGCAGCAAGCGAACTTCTGCGATTGCTCCGCTTTCGCAGCCGTCGGCGAAACCGACCACACCGAGCTTTCGCGGCCTGTTTTGCAGCCAAAATGGTCCCGACGTGTCCCGCTCGCGCGACGGCATGGTGCCAGTTTGCGTGTCGAGTGGCTGGTCGTCGATGCTGATGTTCCAGCGATGGTTGCTTGTTGCGGTCCCCGCGTGCGCGACGATCACGAGCCCGGTAGGTCGTTCGGGTCCCGCAGGGACAGTGAGCTCGATTGGGCGCGTGGCCAAGCACAATCGATCGCGTTCCCACGTGACCTGGCTGCCGCGAATTCCGAGCGGCCCACCTTCGGTCACGACGTATTGCTCGACGTCGGCGGTACGCTGTGGATCGGCCACGACGCGCGCTACCGCGAAACGAAGCACATCACGTGTCACACCAGTCGGCACAGACCTTTCGTCGGGTGTGAGACGGTCGGTGACGAGCTCGACCAGATTGACGCTCTCGAACACGAACGGAGCCGGCAGTAGGTCATCGATTGCGGCCCGTGTTTGCCCGTGCTGGTCGGTGATCGCGTGGGTTGCTTCGTTGAGCAGCAAGTACACCGGAGGAGGTGCTCGTTGTGTCGCGTGCGGACCCGCCACGAGGAGCTCGTACAAACTGGCATAGGCGGCTTCTTGGCTGCGATATGGCAGTACGGTCGTACCATGACCGACAGCGAGCGCGCCGCCGACCTGATTGAAGGCGTGATTGTGATGCCAGCCTTCACCCCCGGCAATCACGACAGCATGTTCGTCAATGCTCTCGGCGATCGTCGCTACCGCTGTGCTCGCACCCTCGAACTCTTCGATGCGCGTCACAGGATCGCTGATGAGCACGCCTGCTGCCTCATAGCTCGCGAGGCCGAGCACACACGAAACCACCGCCGACGCGAGCCGTGCGGAGCACCATGCTGCATTGCGCAGCCAGGCATACAAGCTCTGGCATGCGTGCGCAGCCGCTAGACAGATGATTGGGATCAACTCCGGCACCAGATAGCGCCCGTAATAGTAGAGGCCCGCGCGCGGGAGATTGCGCTGGGCGTAAAGCAACGCGGTCACCACGGGAACCGCCGCGCAAGCCAGCAACCAAGGTGTGTTGGGCACTGGCGCCGGTCGAAACCGTACTACCCAAATGACAATGCCGATCACGGCGAGCAAACACGTCGGCCATCCTACGACGGCAACGAGCGGATCGAGACGACTGTGCATGTCGTGCTCGCCCGTGAGCATTAGCAGACCGAAATACGCAACGAGCGCGACAAGTGCGACGACACCGAGGGCCGAGGGCGCAAACGAACGCATGCGAGCATGGACTGCGCGCGTGAATCGATAGCGGACGTCGATGGCATGCAGTGTCCAAGCCAGCGCGCAGGCAATGCTCGCGATCGCGACGATACCATCGGGCGATGCGGGAGGAGCGAACGGGACGTGACGCTTCAATTCGTCATGGAGGTACGGGTAAACGGTATCGACATGAACGATCACGCTGCCCAACAACACGACCAGATACGTCGTGAGGGTCTTGCGCGATAGCGGACCGGTGAGCAGCGCGATGATCACGACGCCGGGCGCCATCAACCAAGCGTTCCCTCTCACCCATGCCAAGGCACCCAGCAGCACTACGCCGAGCCATTCGAATGAATCGCCGCGATCACGAGTGCGCAGCAGCGCCAGCACGCCCGCCAGGCCCAACATGCCAGCCAAAGTCTCGCTCAGCGGTGTGCGATGAACCCAGATGACCGTGGGAAGCAGCGCATAGACACCCGTTGCGAACCATGGCCAAGCGCTGGGCAGCAAGCGTCGCGCGATGGCCCACATGGCCAATACGCTCACGGCGGACTCGAACAGCAACAAGTCGAGCATGTGGTCCATGCCCAAGACCAGCGCGGCACATGCCAAGAGCGTTGGATGTAGATGGAACAACTGCGGTACGACGCGGCCATGCTCGCGGTCGGCGAGATAGAAACCGGGCCGATAGGCAGCTTCGTAGCGATCGACCCGAGCTGCGTCGTGCGTTTTCGCATAAAGGCCGAGAAGATCGGCCGGTCCCGCTCGTATGTGTTCGTGTTCGCCTGCGCGCGCCAGTATCGGATCGATGAACTCGAACGCACCCGTGCGCACAAGTTGCTGCGCACGCAGCACATATGTTCCCTGGTCCCTACCGGCCAAGCCGGGGTGGATGGGCGGGTACCGAAAAGCGACGCTGCCGAGCACCAGTACGGCCACGATCACGAGCGCTCGCGGTTCGAGCTTGGTCGGGCGGTCGGTGGTTTGCCATGGCCACACGATCACGGCACCACATGCGCAAACGCATGCCAGCGCGGTCGCATCGAACCAACCAGCCCACGCCAGCAACACGGAAGCTCCGCCAACCGCCACGAGCACGCAGCTCGAGACGAGAACGATCGCCTCGCTGCCGAAATCAGGCTCACGACGTCGCCACCTCGCCACGCAGGCGGCGACGAACATGAGCAGTGCGAGCGGAGCCATTGGGGCCAGGGTAGGGCATCACTCGCCTGTCGATGGACCTGCGCGTTGAGCGGCGGCATTTTCTGTGCTGGCGAGTCTCGATGGTTTTCTGGCATGCTGCCGAAGTCCATGGTCACCTACCTCGACGGCAAATGGGTCGACGATGCGGACGCGACCGTATCCGTACGCTCGCGCGCGCTGAACTACGGCTTGGGATGCTTCGGAGGCATTCGAGGCTATCTTGCCGACGATCGCGAGCAGGTATTCGTGTTTCGTCTCGACAAGCACGTCGAACGGTTGGAGTTTTCCGCCCACGTGTTGTTCTTGAAGCTTCCCGGAAATGCTGCACACATTTCGCAACTCGTTGTCGAAACTGTGCGCCGTAATCAAGTGCACCACGACGTGTACATACGCCCGATGTTGATTCACAACTCCACTGCGCTCGCACCCGTGTTGCGAGACGATGACAGCACGCTCATCATTTTCTGTCAGCCACTCGACAAGTATTTTGGCAAGGATGCCATCGACGTGTGCGTGTCATCGTGGCGGCGGGTGCAGGACAGCGCGATTCCTGCACGAACGAAGCCCACAGGAGCCTATCTCAACAGTGCGCTCGCGAGGCGCGAGGCCCATGACAACGGTTACGACGAGGCGATTTTCCTGACCCGCGAGGGGAGAGTCTCCGAGGGCAGCGCCGAACACATTTTCCTGATTCGTGACGGGATGCTGCACACACCGCCAAGCACCGAAGACAACCTCGACGGCATTACGCGACGCACGCTCATCACACTTGCACGCGAAGATCTCGGCCTCAAGGTGATCGAGCGCCAGATTGGCCGTACGGAGCTGTACGTATGCGAGGAGATGTTCTTGTGCGGAACAGGCGCTCAGATCACACCCGTGCGTTCGGTCGATCGTCGCGCGGTGGGCAGCGGGGACGTCGGAAGCATTACACGTCGACTACAACGTCAGTTCGACGACGCGGTACACGGGCGCATACCCAACCGCCGCAATTGGCTCACGCCCGTTTGGGGGTGACGTTCGGGTGAGCGCAACGTGTCGGTGCATCCGATTGTTCGTGCACGGTGGCTCGTACTGTTTGCTTTTGCGCTCGCTTGCGCGTGGCTGATTCCACACTTCGACGACATCCGCTACGACGACGACGTGCTGGCGTTTCTGCCGGCAGATGATGCGGATGTTCCCGCGTTTCACGAGGTCGCCGAACGGTTCGGGATGCTGGACATCGCTTTGGTGGGCCTTTCGGTCGATGGCGACGCGTACGCTCCCGAGACCATGGACTAAGGGCGAACGCTCGTTTCACAGCTGGAGACGCTGGTGGGAGTGAAAATGGTGCTGTCGGTGGTCAACCTTCCCGATCCGAAGGCGACCGACGATGGTTTGGAAGTCGGCGAGCTCGTACCGCCTTCGGTGCGAACGGCACGCGAGATCCGTGAGCGGGTGCGAGCCAATGCCACGGCCGAGAGGAACTTCATGTCCGCGGATGGCCGGGCGCTGGCGCTCTACGTGTATTTGTCGCCCACCGAGGGCGCCAGAGTCACACCTCACGAAACGCTCGACGCCGTGCGTCGCGTCGTCGATGCCAAATGGTCGGGGGGACGGCACTTTTCAGGCGCGGCATTCGTGCAACAGACCGCCGCACGGGCCAGTCGCGAGGATCTCGAGCGACTCTCGCCGATTGTCATCGCGGTGCTGGTGGTTGCTTCCGCGGCTTTGCTCGCCAGTGTTGCTGCGGCTGCGATCAACACCATCGTCACCGGGTTGTGCGTGCTGCTAGCGCTGGGCGCTCACGGTCGCTTCGACGAGCCGTTCACCATCGTGAGCTCATCGATGCCAGTCATGATGGTCGCGCTCGGGGGGGCGTTCGGCATTCATGTCCTCGCGGGCTACCAACGCATGCAAGGAAGGCCCCCGGAGCGCGCGAGCGGGGCGCTGCGGGAGTTATGGGTGCCCGTCACGATGAGCGGCCTGACCACAGCAGCTTCGCTGTTCGCATTGTTGGTAATGCCGCAGGTGCCCATGCAACGTTACGGAATCGCTTCCGCGCTCGCCGTGATGTCCATGCTCGGGATTGTGTTACTGGTGCTCCCGGGCTTGCTGTCTTTGCTGCCCAATCGATGGTTGCCGCCGCAGGCCGAGCGTGTGTTTCCGCTACGTGCACGGCCGCCCTGGCAGGCACTGTTGATGGCGGCTTTGCTGGCGGCCGTGATAGGTTCACGCCTGCGTGCCGATGCGGATACCAGCAGGGTATTCTCCGAACACAGCGAGCCTCGTCGCGCGGATGCGTTCTTTGCCGAACACTTCGGGGGCTCCGTGTTTGTGCAGCTGGCGATCGATGGCGATCTATCGCAACCGGTCGTACTGAGGAAAATTCGTGAGTTGATCGAGCCGATTCGCCGGTTGGACGGAGTCGTAGACGTGCAATCGGTGCTGGAACCAATCGCGATCATCAACGAAGCGTTGGGAGGGCGCCGCGGTATTCCCGAAACCGCCGCGAGGGGAACACGCGTGCTCACGTACATTGCCGACCATCCCGCGATGGCGCAAGTGATGACGCCTGACGGCAAGGCCGCGCTGGTCCACGTCAAACTGCGAACGGCTGACGCTGTCGACCACCAACAGCTCACGCAGCAAATTCGAAATATCATCGCCGAGCATGGTTCGGCAGGAGCATTGGCACTGGTCAGCACGACGTCATCCGAAGGGCGATCGTTGCAGATCGAACGCATCCGCGAACATCTCGGCCATGCGCTCGGTCAGGATGTATCGTACGCACAGCTGGCAGACAACAGCGGGCCAACTGGGTCGCAACTTCATGACGCCCTGGCACGGGCTCGCGATCGTGCCCTCGATTCCGAAGAGAGCCCGGTGGAGGGCGTGCCGCGTAGTGAAATCGATGCCATCGATCCCACCAGCCTAATCGTGCCACGCGGGCAAGATCTGGAGACACTGCTACGAACGAAGCTTCCGAGTCTGGCCGCGCGAGATCCAGAGGGGATTCGTTTTGTTGCAGAGCATCTCGGTTCGTGGGTCGACGAGATCTTGGTGGATGCTCGTATCACGCAACGATGTCGAGCGCTCGCTGTACAAGACCGCTGCGGCGAATTGGCAGCCGTGCTCTCGGAGCTGGACGACGTGAGCTGGGGTGTTCCCGTCTCGCAGGCTCGCGAACACGCCGAGGTCCTTCCTTACGCCGCGATGCTCACTGGACAGCCAGTACTCGGAGCTGCGTTCGCTCGCAGCGTAACCCGCAGTCTCGCGCTCTCGACAGTTGCCTCGATTGTCGGTCTCGCAATGATGTTGTTGATCGTTCGCGAGCTGGGCGCGATCGTACCCGCATTGTGGACGTTGTGTATCACCGCGGGTGTGATCAGTCTGCTCGATCATTCGATCAGCGTAGGGACGAGCATGGTGTCGTGCATCGCCGTCGGTGCTGGTGTGGACTTCGGCATCCACCTGTTGTGGCGTGCGCGTCGATACGACGGTCCCGATGCTGGAGATCGAGCGGTCGGCGGTCTCGGCTTCGTGATGCTGGTGTCTGCGGCGACCCTGGCGGCTGCGTTCTTGGTGTTGACGGCTTCCACGATGCCGCCGATCCGAGAGTTCGGGCTCGGCCTGGCGATCGGGCTCACCGGTGCCGCGTTCGGAGCCGTATGGCTTGTCCCCGTGCTTTGCCGCGTGAGATATCACTGGAGTGGTGGCGCACCTCGGCGATGACACTCGATGGTTCGCTGGGTCGACGAGACGATCTGATGGGGCACGGCGCCGCAGCCGCTCGACGGCGCTGGCGATCGGCTTGCATTCGAATAAGCACGGGAGGAGGCCGTCCAAGGCCTGGGTGATCGTTCCAAGCCACGGTCGACGCCAGGTACAATCCCTCGGAGGCCTTACGTCAATGACCCGTTCGACCCCATGGGTGCTTCTGCTCGCGCTTGTGTCCGGGATGCCGCGTGCCGCAACCGCAGGGCCATCGACATCCAGCGCCATCGACGCGAACACCATCGTTCAAGCAGCCGACAAACGTGCCGCAGCATTCGCCGACCAGAGCTACACGGCCTCGATGGAGATCTTCAAAGGTGGAGAGCTACGAAAGACGTTGCGTTTCCACATGATCATGCAGGGCTTGGACAAGCAGCTCATCACGTTTCAAGCGCCGGGTGAAGTTGCGGGCATGAAGATCCTCATGGAGGACAAAGACACGCTCTATGTCTACAGCCCGGAGTTCAAGAAGGTGCGCCGCATTGCGGCACACATGCAGAACCAGGGATTGTTCGGCAGCACGTTTACTTACGAGGATATGGCGCAAGCTGCGTTGGCGCCGTTGTTCGACGCCAAGCTGCTCGGGAAACAGGGCGACGAGACCACTTTGGAGCTGCGGCCCAAGCAAGGGGTCGTGAGTAGCTATCCCCACCTCGAGATTGTGATCGACGCCAGGCAGGGCGGCGTCACGAAAATCCGCTATTTCGACAGTGCCGGAAACGTGGTTCGTGAGCAGATACGTGACCAATGGACCAAGATTGCCGGCAAGCCCATGCCGATGCGCCTGACGATGAAGAACTTCAAGACCGGTGATTCGACCGTGATTAGCCTGAGCGACGTCAAGGTCGACCAAGCGGTCGACCGGGCCGTATTCTCGAGACGTACGCTAATGCGCGGCTGAATGGTATGAATCGGGGGCATGTCCGCTGGCCTCCTCCATGCTCTGCTGGCATTCGCGACGGTCTCACCAGAACCGCCAATCGCAACGGTTCGTGTTTACCTCGGTCCGCCTGCGCCGAGCGAGCTCACGCCATCCGAAGCGAGTGTACCGGCGCGAGCGCAAACGCTCGAAGGACCTCAGCCTGCAGCGGATGCCCAGGCCGGCAGCGCGCCTGCACCGAGTCCGCCGGGAGCAGATGAGTCCACCACAGGTCAACCCTTGCGGGATCCGAACGTAGGGTTGACGTTGGAGGATGTGTTCGGGTCGTCGTCGGAGACCACGACCACCACCACGACCACCACGACCACCACGGTGAAGGATGCACCTGCCGCCAGCGCGACAACGCCCAGCAAGGCCGCGTGGCGCAAGAACTTGGAAACACGCCTTCGTATCGTAAGCAGCGTGTACTACGATGTGGATCGCGTGCCGAACCGAAAATTCGGACGCAACGAGAATCGCCTCGAATTTTATTTTGCATATACGCCCAACGAACACGTACAGATCGTCGGCGACATCGAACCCGTGTTTTTAGGTGTGGCCCAGGCGCAAGAGTTGGACGACGTCGCCACCATGCGCATGCTCACGCCGTTTCACATCGAAAGCGATGCCGCATACGTGGCGTTCAATGACGTGCTGCCCGGTCTCGACATCAAGCTCGGGCGCCAGGTCCTGATATGGGGCACGGCCGACAGGTTCAATCCAACCAACAACATCAATCCCGACGACCTCGAAGATCGACCGTTGTTCACGGAACCGATCGGAAACCAGATGGCGGTCGTCGACTTCGCGCCATGGGGCGACAAGTTGTGGTTCCAGGGTGTATACGTGCCGATCTTCTATCCGGCGTTGCTGCCACCTTCGGCATCGGCTGCGCTCAAGGATCCTGCGGCGCCGGTTCCGTTCGTCTTGTCGGACGACCTGTTCAATCTTGGACAGCTTCAGGGTCAGCTACGCGGCAACATGAAGCTCGTGCCCAGGGTCATCGGACACGTGGTCATGCCCGAGACCAAGTTCGTGAATGGACAAGCGGCGTTCAAGGTGGGATGGCGCCTCTGGAACATCGACATGAGCGCGTCGTACTACTATGGCCGTCACGACATCCCCACGCCGATCTGGGTAGCTTCGAAACGACTTGCGGATCTCGACGAGCCTGCCGTAGACGGCTCTTGGTTCCAATCGGATGCGTACCTCGTGTATCCGCGCATGCAAGTGGTAGGTCTAGACGCGACCACTTCGCTGCCGTTTCTCGACGATATGGGGATCTGGGCCGAAGCCGGTGTGTTTTTTCCGGAAGCCAAGGATCTTCGCATCCAGTTTCCCATTCCGATCAATCTCGAACGCGATGACAGCCCAAACCCCGTGTTCGCCATGCGTGGACGCACCATCGAGCCCACGCCGTTCGTCAAGGTTACGGCCGGGATGGATTATACCATCGGTAAGCATGTGTACGTGCAAGCACAGTACTTGCGTGGGTTCATCGACGAATTTGGCGCAGGACACATCGGTAACTATCTGGTTGCTGGCACCGATCTGATCTTTTTCGGTCGCGGCTTGATCTTTCGTCTGTTCGGCGTGGTCGATTTTCCCACAGGTCGCTATGACGTCCGGATCGGCGCGCAAGACGAAGCTTCGAGCGTGATTTTCCCAGAGATTCTCATCACACCGCCGTGGGGTGGGGTGACGCTGGAGGTCGGCAGCTTTGCCTTGTTGGGTGGGCCGATGACCAAATTCGGCCAAAAAGCGGCCGGCAGCTCGATTGCTTTCTTCAAGGTGACTGGGACGTTCTGACGTGCGTCCTGCCAATCTCCTTGCATGCAAGCTCGTGCTGACGTGCTGTTATTTCGCGCAAGGAGCAAGTTATGGACTTGCGTTTTATGTCTTGATGCCGACACTCGCAGCCGATGGTGTGGAGCTCGAGGCGCAGGTCGGTGTGATATCTGTCGCCGCGGTTCCGTGGCTATTCAAGCTCGTATGGGGGCCATTGCTCGATCGCGCTGGTGCACGCGCTCGGGATCCTCGTCGTTGGATCGCGGCCGGACTTTTGCTCATGGCCATCACCGCGGGCATCGCTGCCTGCATGCTGCGTGAACACGTCGGGCTTGCTTGGCTTGCGTTGCCGTGGTTCCTCCACAATGTGAGCATGAGCCTGTCGGATGTGGCCGCCGACGCGTTTGCACTCGACCGCATGCCGGCACGTCAACGCGGATCCGCCAATGGCTGGATGCTCGCCGGTCACCACGTCGGCGCGGAAGGGCTGGGTGGCCTCGTGCTCGGATCGCTGGCAGCCCAAAACGGGTTGGCGTTTGCGGTGGGCATCGACGCGACGTTACTTGCGGTGGTTTGCCTGGTACCGCTGGTGCTGGTCCGTCCCGAACCGAGCTCGCGCACGTCAGGCGTAAGCCTGCGTATCGTGCTGGACATCTCGAGATCGCGTTGGACGTGGCCAGTGCTGCTGCTTGCTGCCGTTGTCATGGCGCCCGACGTATTCACCAGCGCGTTGTCCGGGGCATTTTGGCTGCATTTGCAATGGGATCCGTCGGACGTCTCTCGGTTGATCCCCAAAGCTGCGTTGATTGGTGCGCTGGCAGGCTACGTGTTCGCGGCAGCAACTGTCGATCGCCTCGGACACGCGCACGCGTGCGCTCTCGGTTCGATCGGTATGGGGGGCATCTGGCTGATGTTTTCGTGGCTGGAACCGTGGTGGGGCATGTCGGCGGTGGTGCAGGGAATGATCCTGGCGCAAGGCCTGACCACCGCGCTATTCGGTGTCGCACTCCATGCGCTCTTGATGGACGCCGTCGTTCCTTCCGTGCGGGCGACTCATTTCGTGCTACTCACGTCACTGCTCAATCTGCCCCGGTTGTATGCTGCCCAATTCGCGCCGAGTGGACTGGCAATGTGGGGCTTTGCCGGCTCGTTTGCTGTGGCAGGTGTGACTCAAGTATCGCTGATGGTATTGGTCCTGTACGTGGGTAAGATGACGACGACTTACGCCGTCAGTCATCCGGCCTGATGAGACGCTGAGCCTTACGCATGGCCTGCAGGCGCCGCTCGATGCGGCCGTATACCGTTCCTTCGAGATACTCGCGCTCGTCACTGGTCGATTCGCCCCGGTGGTTTCCGGCTGGTACGCCCATCAACAGCTCGACACCGTCTTCGACGGTCTGTAGCGGCCATACATGAAATCGACCCGCGCCAATTGCCTGCAATATGTCATCTCGCAGGACCAGGTTGTCGACGTTCTCCGATGGGATGATGACACCCTGCGTTCCAGTGAGTCCGAGGTGCTCACACAGATCGAAGAAGCCCTCGACTTTCTCGTTGATGCCCCCGACGGCGAGTAACCGGCCGCGCTGGTCGACACTACCGGTCACTGCTACGTCCTGCCGCACGGGCAAGCCCGCAAGGCTGGACAGAATCGCAAACAACTCCGCAGTCGAGGCACTATCGCCCTCGAC
>Ga0187893_10003956_pt1 | contig 28983 bp, 24 predicted proteins | sample MA1701074metaG_FD_139574 | JGI IMG/M metagenome (GOLD analysis project Ga0187893, IMG submission 139574) | White microbial mat communities from a basaltic lava cave in the Kipuka Kanohina Cave System on the Island of Hawaii, USA - MA170107-4 metaG ...
AACAATTGAGAGAGATGGAAGGCGCTGTCGCCCAGGCTCGCCACGCCGCTTCCATCCGCTTCAAAGGTGTTTTCGACGTTCATGTCAACACGCTGTTTGAAGAGTTGAACCGGGAATCTCCCGACGTGTTCCACTTCAGCGGGAAGCAGAGTGGAGGCGACATTCTCATGCGCACCGAAAAAAGGACTCTCACAACGGTGTCCGACATGGCGCTGGCTGGCATGTTCCAGTCGCTCGATCAGGGGCTCAAGCTGGTAATCATCGATACATGCTTCTCTTGGCGGTGCGCGATGCGAGCCGCCAAAGTCGTTCCCTGCGCCATCGGCGTAGAGGGGAGCCCATATGAGGACGATACGGTGACGTTTTACAAGGTTTTGTATCAAACACTGGCATCCGGCCGGTCTTTAAAGGATGCGATGGCCAAAGCGCAAACGGCGTTGAGGTTCGCGAAGGTCTCATCGAGCGAGATTCCGCAATTGTGCTGCCGTCCAGGCGTGGACCCGGCCACCGTATTCCTGGTGAGTCCGCGCCGGCGCGCGCCCTTGCAAGGAAACTAATGGAAATGACGCCAGGATCCATGCTGTCGGCGCGTACGCGCTTGTCCGCGCCACTGTGGCCGTTCTGGCTTCCCTCCGTTTGGGGCCAGACCAAGCCGCGAAATGTATTGTTTATCGCGGTGGATGACCTCAATACCGACCTGGGCTGCTACGGCCACCCACTCGTGCGGACACCGAATATCGACCGGCTGGCCCGGCGCGGCATCCGCTTTGACCGGGCCTATTGCCAGTACCCGGTGTGCAATCCGTCACGGACTTCGCTGCTGAGCGGGCTCTATCCGGAGCGCACCGGCATTCTCGATAACCGGACGAATCCGCGCGAGCGCGTCAAGTCGCCGTTTCTACCGGAGTATCTGCGCGGGAAGGGTTATTTCACCGCCAGTATCGGGAAAATCTTCCACGACGGCATGGCGGGCGTGCAGGACTGGGACCTTGAGAGGAACCCGCGTCCGGCAACGCAAATCGCGCAGCAAGGCGAAGGCCGGAATCTGACTTCGGGCAAATTCGCTTTCTTTCGCTGGCTGGCCGCCGAAGGAACCGATGAGGACCAGCCCGACGGGCTGATCGCCAAGGAGGCGGTGGAGTTTCTGCGCAAGCCGCCGGATAAACCATGGTTCCTCGCCACGGGCTTCCGCAAACCACACGATCCCTACATCGCGCCAAAAAAGTATTTCGAACCGTATCCGCTGGAAGGGATCACCGGGCCGGCGCATCCGGCCGGCGACGAAGACGACATTCCCGCTGCCGCCTACCCGCCGGTGCGGCATAACCTCGGAGCGCTCGAAGGCCGCGAGTACCGGCGCGCTTACTACGCTTGCATATCTTTTATGGACGCCCAGCTTGGCCGGGTGCTGAACGCACTAGCGGCCTCCGGAGCGGCCAACAATACGTTGATCGTGTTTTTCGGCGACCACGGGTTGCATCTGGGCGAGCATGGGTGGTGGAACAAAGTCACGCTGTTTGAGCGCTCGGCGCGGGTGCCTTTCCTGATGGCGGGAGGCCCGGTAGAAGCGCGCGGTACGGTATGCCGCCGGCCGGTCGAGCTTGTCGACCTGTTTCCAACTATGATGGAGTCGCTCGGACTGCCCGCGCCGCCGGGATTGGACGGCGACAGTCTGCTGCCGCTGCTGCGCAGCCCCATCGCCGCATGGGACAAGCCCGCCTACACGGTGGTCACAAGAGGCGGCAAACTGGGCCGCGCGCTGCATACGGAACGCTATCGCTATACCGAATGGGATGAAGGCAAACTCGGAATTGAGCTTTACGATCACAACTCGGATCCCAACGAGTATCACAATCTCGCCTTCGAACCGGAGCATCAGGCACTGACTCGCGAGTTGACTGCTACGCTGCGCCGGCTGTCCGCCAGATCGCTGCGCTAGATGCGCTTTACGATGATGATCTCGCCGAGCACCTGCTCCACGCGAACCGGAGTATTCTCCGGGATCGGTTCCCCGTTCTCGGAGCGCGCTATTTTATCAAGCAGCTCATCTCCCACGCGGCAACGCACCTGGCCAACGCCGTCCTTGGGGATGCCGATAACGACGCGCGCTGTTTGACCGATAACATCGGTTGCCTTGACTTGCGTGGTTGCCTGCTGGGAGTAGAGAAACTTCGCGAAATAGAAGATCAGCGTGGCGAAGAGCATTCCACTGATTGCGCCAATTCCGGAAGAGGCCAGCGTTGAGGCGCCATAGTGAGCGGCGATTGCGCCTGTCCCGCCGAACGCGGTGATGAACACGCTCATAACGCGCGGGCTGAAAAAGCCCGGCCCGCCGTGATCCATGTCATGATCCAGGTCGTGATCGGCGCCGTCGCCGAAGTGCTCGAAGATCTCGCCGAAGATCAGTGAGATCAGCAGGAAAAGAAACCCGAGAGCGGCAATCGCCAGGAAAACCGCGAAGGAAGAAAAGCCCTGGGAGAGATCAAACACAAAAAACGCCTATAGAGAGAGGATTCTACCCGTACCCTGGGCAGGAAGTCAAATTTCGAATTGTAAGCCAAAGTAAACGCTTGACTTAGTTCTCGTTTCGTGCAACGATACCAATGCTTTCTCTGGAGGAATCTATGCTCGTGTCGACTCTCCTTTTCTGGGCGGCCACGGCCTCGGCGCAGACCAAGCTGCCGCCAGCCGCTAACTTCAAGATCGATTTTCAAAAAGACGTCCAGCCGATTCTCGCTCAAAAGTGCCACTCCTGCCATGGGGATGAGGCACAGCAGGCCGGCCTGCGGCTGGACCGGCGTCAAAACGCGCTTCGCGGAGGAGATTACGGGCCCGTCATCGTGCCGGGTAACAGTTCGGAAAGCAAGCTGATCCGGCGTCTTGTGCATGGCGATGGCGGATTGCAGATGCCGCCCACCGGTCCTCTGGGGGACGAAGAAATCGGCATTCTGCGAGCGTGGATCGATCAAGGCGCCGATTTTCGCATTACGGTCGAGGACGAGGCGCCGCCAAAGCCAATCGATCCCAAGCTCGCTCGCTTTATTGCGGCGGTGCGCTCAAATGATTCTGCCGCTGTTAAGAGGTTACTCGCGGAATCCCCCGATCTCGTCAAGGGCGCGGATGCCGCCGGTTCGACGCCGCTGCATCATGCCGCCGGCTTCGGCAACCTCGCGATGATGAAGCTGCTGCTGGATAAAGGCGCGGACGCAAATGCCGCGAACCGGCGCAAATCGACTCCTCTGTTCTGGGCAATTCCCGATGAAGCGAAGTTACGGCTGTTGATCGATCGTGGCGCCAGCGTGAACGCACGGACGGTTGACGGCCTCACGCCGGTCTACCTGGCCTCCTCCATGGAGAGCGGCGCGCCAATCCTGGCATGGCTGTTGGAAAAGGGGGCCAATCCCGAGACCCGGACGCTGGCGGGGCGAACGCCTCTGATGGCTGGCTCCAGAGACGCAAATCTGGAAGTCATGCGGCTGCTCATCCGGAGTAAAGTGGATGTGAACGCGAAAAGCGAAGCAGGCGTAACCGCTCTAATGGATGCGGCAATCGGTGGAAGTTCGCAGGCTGTTCGTCTCCTGCTCGATAGTGGCGCGGATCCCAACTTCAAAACAAAACGGCATGAAACGGCGCTGGCCTTCGCCGCCACCTCCAGCAGCGCCGAAACAGTGAAGCTCCTGCTCGAACGCGGAGTCGACGTGAATGTTCAGGATAGCCGCGGCTATTCCGCTTTGCACTACGCGGCGGGTTCGGACGTAATGTCGGCGGAAGTGGTTAGAATGTTGCTTGCCAAAGGCGCTGACCAGAGCGCCAGGGCGGACGGCGAAACCGCCGCCGGGCTGGCCGCCAAACGTGGCGATTCCGAGGCTGCGCGTCTGCTGGGCGTGCCCGAAGAGGTTCGCAAGCGGCTGGGAGTGGCGCCGGCCCCGGCAAAGATCCGGGAGCGCTCCCCCGCCGAGGCGGTGCAAACGGCGCTGGCTCTTCTGGAGCGCCAGAGCCACAATTTCATTCGCATCGGCGGCTGCAACTCCTGCCATGCCCAGGATCTGCCGTCAGCCGCCGCCGCACTGGCGCGGGAGCGCGGGCTCCCTGCTCCCAAGCTCATCCCTCAGCTACCGGCGCACCAGCAACCTAACAATGCGGAACGGCTGATGGATCTCAACGCCGTGTCTCTCAGTTCGATGATCTGGGAGCTATTCGATTCGGGCCTGAATCGAGTCGGCAGGGACTTCTACACGGACGCGACGGTGCGCTACATCCGGCTCCTGCAGTCTCCGGGAGGAAGCTGGTCGGTGGCGGAAAGCCGCAGACCGCCCATGAACTCCGGCGAATGCCAGGTAACCGCATTGTCCGTTTTTGCCATCCAGCATTATGGGCGGGTTGAGGATCAGGCCGATAACGCAAAGGCGGTCGCGCGAGCGGCGGCTTGGCTCCAGGCGGCAAAACCATCGAAGACGCAGGACCGCGCGTTCTGCCTGATGGGGCTTGCGTGGGCCAAGGCAAGCCCGGCATCCATTTCAGCCGCGGCTCGAGAATTGGCCGCAACGCAGCGGGCCGATGGTGGCTGGAATCAGTTAGCCGCCATGGGCTCGGATGCCTATGCCACTGGACAGGCGCTCTTTGCCCTCCACACCGCCGGGAAAGTGCCTGTGACCGATCCCCACTACCAAAAGGGAATCAAGTATCTGTTACGAACACAGGCTGCGGACGGCTCCTGGCACGTGAAATCGAGGTCCATCTGGCTGCAGCCGTACTTTGATAGCGGATTCCCCTACGAACACGATCAGTGGATCTCGGCGGCCGGAACGGCCTGGGCGGCCATGGCGCTCTCGGTTACGGTGGAGCCGAGGCGCATCACACAGAGTCTGCCGCCGCGTGGAGAGTAGGCTCTAGGTAACTTTGGAGATGACGCGGAGCGAGTGATCAGAAACGCGGGGGTGTGCAGTTCTCTATTTCTGTAGGTTCCTAACGGCGCTCTCGATCTCGTCCTCTAAATGGACGACCGGTCCTTGGAACAACTTCGCCGTGGGCATGGCATCCGTCCACAGGGCATCGGGCTCGTAGACCGCAACGAGATCCCAAAGAATTCCGTCGCGAGTGCAACATGCCGGCTCAGGTTGAGGAGCTCGCGCATCCTTCGCGAGCTGTTTCGCGACCAGATGTTCTGTATCCCAAAATTGTTTAGCCCGCGAGTCGCCGATCCTCGTTGCAACCGAGTTGCCCGGCTTCTTCCAATCCGTTACGAGTATCGGCTCCCAAACCGCAAAGGTGCTAACCTTGGCCTCGGGATTTCTCTGCAACACCCTCTCGACTGCGGAGGCCCCCCGCAAACATGTCGTTCAAGTAGGAGAGAGCAGCACAATGATGCGAACTCGCCCGGCAGCGGCATTGAAGTCGCTCTTGAGCTGAGCAAAGGACGCGAGATGAAGATCCGTAAGAGCTGACGCTCCGGCGGAGTCGGATAAGAGGAACCATGCGCCCGCTCCCCCTAGTAGGCTTGCGGCAAGGATTCCGATCGAACGTTTTCTGGTCATAGGGCAGCTCCTGACTCTAAGGCAGGTGATCGGCTAGGAAGCCGCTGATCACCTCAGGAAGAAACACTACAGCAAATACAAGAACCGCCGAAACGCAAAGGAGCGTTATGCTCGCCCGGCTCCTGCGCTGGCACTTTGGTCGGCGGACAAGCTGAATCCCTCCGACCGCAAGAAGCGCCAAACTTCCACCGATGAGCCATGCCTGGTTTTGGCTTGCAAACATGCTGATACCGGCAAGCCCGAGAGCAGCCGGGATGCTGAAGGGAAGACAGCAGCTAATTGAAACGAGCGCCGCTGTGAGCGCTCCAACCGGCGCAACCTTGTCACCTATTCTCATTCGGCTCTACCGCTGCGCTCCGTACCGCAAATTGGATTACTTCGAACGACGGTACGCCCTCCCGAGCGGAACCGTTCATGTAGGTGCGACAGCTCATCCCGACCGGTCCGGCCACAGCCCCCTCGACATCAACACCGTTGATTCGCACACTAGGAGAACCGGCAAAGCGAACTGCCTCGGCGGCTTCTGCGTCCGGAATCGCCACGTGGAAAATCTCTGCCGTAACTCCCTCGGCAGCGAGCACCCGCTCCACGCGCTCCACCGCAGGCAGATGATTTGGGCAGCCTACGAAATAGAGAATCTCGACCTTCATCCTTTCTCCTTCCGGCGCTTCCCTCCTGAAATCCCGTCGAGCACCGGACAACCAGTGGGTGAAGAGCTTGCTGGCTTAGTCAAAACCACCTCACATTTCCGCAACGCGGTTTTCAGCTCGCTGCGAATGGCCTGGAGACTCGAAATCTTCTCCTCTACGGAGGCCAGCTTCGCCTCAAGGAGCCCCTGCATCTTTGGACAAGCACTCGCAGCGTCACTGCGAAGAGAGAGGAGCTCACGGATCTCCTCAAGCGAAAAGCCAAGCTCCTGGGCGCTCTTGATGAAGCGAAGCGCCGACAGCTCCTCTTCCCCAAAGAGTCTAAAACCCCCTTCGGAGCGACGCGGCGATTGAAGAAGCCGCTGCTTCTCGTAAAAACGGATTGCATCAATACTAAGGCCGCTCTCTCTGGAAAGCGTCCCTATCAGCATTTGCCCGGAGCCCAATGCGTGCCTCCAGGTCCAGCATACACTCTGGAGTAAACTCCAGAGTCAAGCGCGGAGGAGCTACGCGAGGTGATCACGAACGCGACGAAAGGCGTTTAAGCGTTCCTCGTCAGATCCTGTCGTTGCGGCAGCGTCCTCTCTTCGTGTTCCTGGATACGGCTTGTCAACGCAAGTTCGGCAATCTGCGCCGAGCGCCCTTGATACTGCATCAGGACGATGAAGAGCGGCTGTCTGAGCATCGAAAATTAACTCCGCGCTGCCGCCCCAGGAGCAGCAACAGAGTGCTCGACCCGCAACCATTTCATGAGCACATAGACTGACTAGGCTATAAGGATGCGCCGCCGTCTACGCTGAGCACTTGGCCGGTGATATAGTTATCCGGCTCCAGGAAAAAGCGCACGGCGCGCGCGATATCGGCCGCGGATCCAAACCGCGATACCACGCCGCTGGTGAGAAAATGATCGTATTTGCCGGAGGCGATGGACGCCTCGGCCATCCCCGCCGCTGTCACTCCAGGGGCGATGACGTTCACCCGAACCGGTGGATTGCCGCGCATTTCCTTCGCCAGGATTAACGCGGCGTGCTGCAGGCTGGCTTTGGCGGCGGCATAGCTGGTCGAGCCGGTGAACAGGCTGACCGCTTGCATGGTCGAAAACAGAACAATCGCGCCCGGCCTGCCGGCAGCGCGCATGCGTGCGGCGGCTTCTCTGGCCAGCAGAATGGGACCCGTCGAGTTCACCTCCTGCGCGCGTCGCATCGCGGCTTCCAGCGCGGCGGGATCCTTGACGCGGCTGGGGTCGCCCGTGAATACGGCCAGGCCGTAAAGATCGGGCGCGCGATCGAGTAGCTTGCCGCGGTCCTCGGATTTTGTGATGTCGGCTTGCACAACCGTGGCGATGCCGGAAAGCGCCGCCGCTCTTTGGGCGTTGGAACAATAGCTGACAATCACGCGCGCGCCTTCGGCGGCCAGAAGCCGCGCCGAGGCCGAGCCTAGTCCGCCGGATCCGCCGGCCAGGATAATCTCAAGCCCCTTGAGCGGCTGGTTCATGCTCGGCAACCTGCGCGGATTGGGTCGCGTCCACGGCGGCGTATCCGCAGCTCATGATCGACAGAAACAACATCAGCACTTCGCTATCGCCCAGATTATGTTCAAAGATGCCTCCGATGAGGATTGCAATGATCGTGGCAATGGCGCCTTCCAGCACGAAGCGGGCATCGGATGGGCCACGCGGCATCTTCCGCAACGCTCTGGCAAAATCAAACAGCATTTTGCCGATGAACCATAGCAGCGCCACAAGCGTCGGAATGCCGCGCTCGGCGGCGAAGTGCAGATAGAAATTATGCAGATGCCCGTACCAGCCTTCAGGCAGCCGCGTCACATCGGGAGGAACATATTCTTTGAATTTGAGTTTGGGGATCTCCGGCCCCAGGCCGAAAAACGGATGCGCCTGGATCATACGGATTCCGGTGCGCCAGGAAACGCCGCGATGCAGATTCGAATCGACTTCACCCTGCGGGCGCCAGGCCGAAGTAAACCGCTGCTTTAAGTAGGACGGCGCAATCAGCAGCGCAAAACCGACTGCCAGCGGAGCCAGCAGTAGCGTCCAGCGCTTCCACCGCCACAGCAGGTAGGCGCCGGAAATCGCAGTCGCCAGCCAGATACTGCGTGTGCCGCCTACAAAGAGTGCCGAGGTCATCAGCGCGCCGGCGGCGATCCAAACCCAAAACGGACGTTTCGGCGGCTCGGCCCAGAACAGAAACGCGCCCAGCAGCAGCAGGACGATCATCATGTGCCCGCCAAACGTCATCCAGTGGCTCATGAAACCCGTGATGCGCTCACCCACGTAGCAGCCATAGGACTCGCCGCAATTCTTGAGCATCCAACCGAATTGCGCCAGCGCGCGCGCCGCCGAAAGCGCTCCCAACGCCGCCCATGCCATTACCAGCCAGCGCACTTTCCTCAAATGCAGGAACGTGCTCGACAGCACCAGCAGCAGGAAGAACACGTAAAACTTGCGGATCTGCGGCCTTCCTTCCCACGGCGATTCCGACAGCGCCAGCGAAAGAACCGTTCCCGCCAGGAAAAATCCCAACGGCACGATCACCGGCGGGAATCGCATCCTGACGCCCGAGATCAGAAGCGCGGCAAGCGCCAGCGCCAGCAGAATGTTGGATACGGCGATCGAGAAAAGAACCGAGGCGGCTGCTCCGAAGGCCAGGTAGAAAGCTGCTTTGGCAGGGGCCGGTTCGAGAGCAACAGACATCAGAGAAGCTCCAGTATGGCAGAATTAGAGAAAGTCTCGCATCCGCCGTTTATGGAAATCTATCTCCTCAGGCATGGTATCGCCGAAGATTTGCCCCCCGGCGCAAAGGATTCCGACCGCGCGCTGACCCCGGAAGGCAAGCGCAAGCTTCGCGAAGTCCTGCAATTCGCCAAGGCGTCGGACATGGCTCCGGACGTCATCCTCACCAGCCCGTACCTGCGGGCCAGGCAGACAGCGGAGCTTGCGGCCCAGCTCTTGCGGTACAAGAGCAAGCCGGTGGAGTGCTCCTCGCTGGTGCCGGGCGGAGATCCGCGCGAAGTTTGGGACGACATCCGTTCATACAAGGAAGCGCGATCGCTGCTGTTGTCCAGCCATGAGCCGCTCACCGGTTACTTGATCGGATTCCTGTGCAACGCTCCTAACCTGATCGTGGATGTAAAGAAAGGGTCGATTACGCGCATCGATGTGGAGCAGCTTGGGCTGCAGCCGCGGGGAGTGCTCCGATGGATTCTGACGCCGAAAATGGCCTCGGTCCGGCTGTAGTGGCTACCGCAACGTCTGCTTGAGCCACTCGACCATTTTTTGCTTGTATCCCTGCCATTCGGGATTCTTTTCCCAGGGTCCGACCCCATGCGGCGCGCCTTCCACCGTGTAGACTTCGCAGCGATTGCCGAATTGCTTCAGCTTGTCGCAGAGTATGCCCGACTGTTCATAAGGCACGGCGGCGTCTTTAGTGCCGTGGATGAACAGGAATGGCGGCAGCCCTTTGCCCACATACGTGACGGGCGATGCTTCACGCAGCTTTGCGATTCCTTCCTCATCCAGCTTGTCGACCCCGAGAAACTGGCGCAGATTGCGCCCCACTTCGCCTCGGTCGCGTTCGCGCTTGACCAGGTCGTGCGGCCCGTAGAAGTCGACCACGGCGGCGACCCGGAAGGCGGACTCGTTTCGCACCGCCACTAAGGCGACCAAATGCCCGCCGGCCGATTCACCCATGAGAGCGATACGGCCGGTATCGACTCTGTATTGGCGCGCGTGCTGCTTGACCCATCTGACGGCTTGCTCGACATCTTCCACCGCCGCGGGGAAGCGATGCTGCGGCGCCAGCCGGTAGTTGATGGTGAACCATGCAAAACCGGCCTTGGTGAGAGGCTCAAACAATGGCGTCACGTACGTGCGCTTTGTGCCTGCTTCCCATCCGCCGCCATGAACGATAATCACGGTGGGAAACGGCCCTTTGCCTTCCGGGATCGACGCATCAAGAGTCAGCGGCACTCCGCCGGGCCGCGCGAATTCGATGTCGTTGTGTTCGGTGGCGGCGGCGGATAACGCAGCCGAAGCGCCCAGCAGCAAGTATGAGAGCATCATGCCGAATGTCAGTTTAACCGAAAGCGGCCCGCGGATTGTCCCACATCAGTGTGGAAACCCACTCGCGCGGCAGCATGGGAAGGAATTTCGTGTAGATAGCAGCGTAGTCTTTGTAGGCGCCGCCGTCAGGCTCGCCGGGACGATAGTAGCCGGCGTCCTGCGAAATCAGCGCGCGTCCCAGCAGCTTGTTGGAATCCATGAAACGCAAGCATTCCAGATGCCACGCCAGCGCCTGCTCGGACGGTCCGACATGATCGAACTCCACCCATGCGCCGGCCTCGCCGGCCCGCTTGTGAAAGCTGTGATCCTTTTCGCCATCGGCATGGACCCACACGAACTTCCCGGGCGGAAGTTTTTCGGCCAGCACGATTTCGATCTGCTCGACCGCTGCGATGCCGTTTCCGGTGTGCGAGGCGATTGTCAGGCCCGTTTCCTTCGAAGTGAGCGCCGCGGCGCGGACGATCTTGCGGTCGATCGCAACAAGCGGGCCGCGGTTAACTCCAATCTTAATGAAACGCGGCTTGACGCCATCGATGCCTTTGCGCGATTCCGCCACCCAGCGCCGGGAAAGCTGCTCCGCCGTTTCCTTCCAGGCGTAAGGCGGTAGGAATTTCTGGTCTCGCGCGGCGTAGAGTCCGGTGTTGGTCCAGATGTCGATTCCGGTTGCATCGGCCAGACGCCGAAGCAGTTTCGGATCGCGTCCCAGGAAATTCGGCGTGCATTCCTGCAAGCGGCGGCAGCCGAGTTTCGCGATGTTCTCCAGGCGCGGGCGGTATTGACGGAATACTTCCTCGGGATCGTAACGGCCGGGAGCGATCTTATCCGCGCCGATGAAATCGACCAGCACATGCTCGTGTACCAGAATGCTCGGTTGTGAAGATTGCAGCAACGCTGCTCCCAGCAGCGTGAACCGGCGGCGGCTCCAGTTAGCCGATTGCATCAAACACCGCCTTGCCCTGATCCATGCGGGCGAAGTAGAGCTCGACTTTGGTTTCGGCCATTCGTTCCTGGAAGCCGCGAGCGGATTTTCGCAAATCCGACTCCTGCCGTTTGCGCTCGGATTCCACAAAACGCGCAATCGGCCCCCGTTGATACCAGCGGCAATCCTCGTGCCCGATCAGAACGATGCGGCCTATGTCGTCGATGTCCGTGAGAAACTTGACCCATCGCCAGCCGGCCCAGGCGAACTTAGGCAAAACTTCCGAAAGGGTCAGCGATTGTACCCCGCCCGGAACCGCCAGCAGGCCATAATGGCGCAAGCCAAGACCGGTTTTCAAGAACTCCTGAAAATGCGGCTGCCATGCGGCCGAAGAACAGTGCACCACGAATACACCGTCATGCGGTCTTTTCATCTTGCGTGACGGTTCCCTTAGCATCCTGTTTCACCCCCAACTGGCCAAGCACGGTAGGCACGTCCAAGCCAAGCGCTTGAAGCTGCTGGAGCAGATTGAATACGACGGTGGGACCGGTCTGCGCAATCTTATTCAGCCCGGAGCTGCCGCCGCTGTTAGTACCGCCGCCGTTTTCAATGACAACCATGCGGTCGATGTTGCCGAGCGGGGCCGAAACAGCGGAAAAGACTCCGGCCGAGGCCTCAAGGATCGCGGGGAGTTTTTCAAGAATCGTTTGCAGACGCGCCGCTTCGTTGAATTGCTTCCAGGCTTCCGCCCTGCGCAGAATGGCGGTGGCTTCGGCGATGCCTTGCGCTTCAGTGGCTTTGGCATGCGCGACGCCAATGGCTTCGATTTTTGCCGCTTCGGCTTTGCCCTCGGTCTCGAGCGCCGCGGCGCGTCCGGCGCCTTCCTGGCGAAGCCGTTCCAATTCGGCCTCGGCCATAGCGATCTGCGCCTGGCGCTTGCCGTCGGCTTCAAGGACGAAAGATTCGCGCTGAGCCTGAGCGCGAATGACGGTGGCCTGCCGCTCGGCTTCAGCAGGTTTGAGCACCGTGGCTTCAAGCTCCTTTTGTTTACGAAGGACCTCCTGCTCCTGGACCCCGATCAACTCCTGCGTGCGCGTCCGCTCAACCTTGACTTCCTCGGCAACCACCGACTGGCGGGATTGCGCCTGCGCCAGCGGACCGGCCTGGCCGGCACGGGCGCGTTCGGTTTCCACTTCGGCCTGGTACTGCGCCTGCCGGATTTGATAATCGCGCTGCGCCTGGGCGATATCGGCTTCGGCGTTGAGCTTGGCCCGCTCGCCTTCCTGCAAGGCGTTCGCCGAGCGGATCTTGGCGTCGCGAGTGGCTTCGGCCTCGCCGATGACCGCGTCGCGCTTCACCTCGGCGGTGCGGCGCTTGCCCAGAGCGTTCAAGTATTCCTCTTCGTCGCTCACTTCCTGAATGGTGAGCACATCCACGCCGAGGCCCATTTTCTCAAGATCGTTGGCCGCTTCACTGGTCAGCTTTTGAGCAAATGAGTTCCGGTCGCTGTTCACTTCTTCGACAGTCAGCGTGCCGAGGATGGAGCGCAAGTGGCCTTCCAGAGTTTGAAAAATCACTTTTTGAATGTCGTCATGGGTCATTCCCAGAAAACGCTCGGCGGCGGCATGCAGAGACATCTCATCACTTCGGATTTTGACGTTCGCCACCGCTTTTACAGACACAGGAACGCCTTGCAAGGTGTAGGCGCGCTTGATTTCGAGCGGGATGGTGAGCACGTTCAGCGAAAGGTAGTCGACCTTTTCGAGCAAAGGAATGCGGAGCGCCGCTCCCCCGCGCACCATGCGATATCCGACGCTGCGGCCATCGGGGAGTTTTCGCTTCCTTCCGCTTAGCACCGCCACCAGGTTGGGTGGAACTTTGAGGTAGTTTCTGCTGAACAGCGCCGCTGCGATAAAGACCGACAGCAGAACGACAATGACAATAAATGGAAGTGTAAGAGCAGAGAGTCCCGACATGCAGTCACCTCCTTATGACAGGCTCACATTATTCCACAAACGGCGCGCGAGGGTTCACGCCGCGGGCCGCTGCCGTCCGGTCAGTTTCAAAAATTTCTCGAGCATGTCCATGGGGACATCGGCATTGACCTTCACCTGCCGGTCGGCGTGATCGATTTTGATGGCGTCGAAAAAGCGCAGCATTTCAAGCTGCTCGGAGGGAGTGCTCAGCCGGCCGAATCCGATCAGGCCACGCAGCAGGTCGTGGATCTGTCTGGCATCTTTTTCATTGGCGCATAAGCCGGTTGCCGACAAATTCACGCCGTTGGTGAAATCCAGTGTCATGGCGGCGGTTTCCATCGAGCGGAAGACCCGGCTGAGATTCGCAAGATTCCCGGTTTCCGGCAGCGGCATGGGTGCGAAGCCCCCCACCGCCACTGCCCAAACCTGCTTTTCCCTCGGGAGAGCGGCGGCCTTGGCGAGCACGGCCCGCTTGTTGGAATCATCCAGGACGGGGCCTGACAGGACAGATTTCAGATACTCTGTCTTGCCCGCGATGGCGATGTTGCCGAGAAAAGATACGGCGCCCTGTTCATTTCCCAATAGTGTGGTGTTCCCGGCGGCAATACGGCGTGCGCCTTCCTTTTCCAGCTTCGCTTCGATCCCGGCCGGATTCTGGAATTCGCCGCGCGCCATCATCACCGTGTCTTTGCCGTTGGAAGCCAGTACCAGCTCCTTGATCTCCCGCCTCACATCGATTCCGGTTCGTTTGGAAAACTCATCAAGCTGCGGGATCAGATGCTGCTCGCCTAGCCGCTTGTAAGCGGCCGTGTTTTGCAGCTCGGTAAAATGCAAGCCCGCCAGGACCACCGTATCGCCGGGAATCAGCTTCTCGATCGAAGATTCCAGTACAACGCCTTTCGACGCGCGCTCTCCGCATCCGGCCAGCGCCAGAGCAATCGAAACGGCGAAGACCATGTAAAACCGCATCAAAAATCTCTCTTACGAAAAATATGTACCGACCACGCCAAGACCGCTAACCCGAACGCGGCCGAAGTCCACACCGGCGCCCAGGATTCAACCTTTCGATCAGTGGCAAAACGCAGCGTCATGTTCCCGAGGTCATAGACCTTAGGCAGCACTTGATAAAGCGCATGCCATAATTGACGGGTCCATTCCGAGGAAAGCAGCCGGTCCATAATCTTGTGCTGAGCCAGGATTGGAGATAGGATCATCAGCCCCACCGGAATCATGACAGCAAGAGCCGTACTGTCCCACGCCACTCCCACGAGAAAAACAACGCTCAGCAACACGGCGAACAGAAACACGGTCGTTAATATAGCCACAAGAAAATCGGGAGACCAGATGCCGGTCTTCACAGCCAGGATCAGCCAGACGCCCACAACCAGGTAGACGATATTGAGCCCCACCACCACCAGGTTTCCGAGGTAACGCCCCAAAAGAAGATGGGCCCGGCTGACGGGTTTTGAGAGCAGCAACTCAATGCGGCCCGGCTCAAGCATGCTGGGAACCAGTCCGGCGGAGGCGAACACGGCGAGAAACATTCCCCATGTATAGAGGAAGGTCGCGATGGCAGCCTGTGCCTGCCGCACCAGTTTTTCCAGGTCTAATCCGCGGCTTGCCGTGTTGCCAAACAGCGACACTGTGGCCGTGGCGCCTTCGATGATGTCGATCTTCATGATGAAAAGAAAGAAGACGATCATCAGAGAAGAGAGGCCGAACAGGCCCCAGAAGATTTTACGGGCGAGAGCCTCGCGGAACGTGTCGTGAACGATCGCGTGAGTGACCCGATAGCTAGCCATTGACGCTCCGTATAAACACGTCTTCAAGCGTACTGGTTGTGGCCGTGAGTGCTTCGACCTCGAGTTTCTCGACGCGGAGCAGGTCAATGGCCGCGTTCACCCCGGTCCGGTCTGGGAATTGCAATTCAAGGACGCCATCGCGAGCCGAAACCGAAACGGCGCGGCGAGTGAGCTCCTCGCGCAAGGAATCGGGCATGATGACGGGGACGGTAAGCCGGTAGCCCTTACCCACCACCAGGTCCTTTACTCTGCCTTCGAGGACCACTTTCCCTTTGTTCAAAATGGCGACATCGCGGCAGAAAGCCTCGACCTCCGCGAGCAGGTGCGAATTAATGAAAATGGTGACGCCTTTTTCTTCCAAGGCGCGAAGGATATCGCGTATCTGGCGCCGGCCTACCGGATCGACGCCATCGGAGGGCTCGTCGAGAATGAGCAGGGCGGGCTCATGCAGCAGAGCTTGCGCCAAACCTACCCGCTGCAGCATTCCCTTGGAGTACTTGCCCAGCCTGACGTCGCCCCATCCTTCCAGCCCGGCGAGCGCAAGCAATTCCGGAATGCGCCTGCGGCGCGCGGCCGGGTCCATGCCGGATAGGGCGCCGTAATAATCGAGCATGCCGTTGCCGGTGAGGTATGTAGGGAAGCGATGGTTTTCCGGGAGATAGCCGGCCGAAAGCCGGGCCTGTGGCTCGTGGGAAGGACGCCCAAAAATCCTCGCAATTCCGCTGGTGGGGTGTACTGAAGAAAGCAGCATCTTCACAAACGTGGTCTTGCCGGCGCCATTGGGGCCGAGCAGCCCGTAAGTTGCACCGCGCGCCACGCTGATGCTGACCCCGTCAACAGCAAGCACTTCGCGTCCGGACCAGCGCGCCCGGTAGACCTTGCAAAGCGATTCTGTTTCAACGGCGTATTCGGACATCCCTCTATCAGAGAAAGACGAAATCAGGGCGCGACTTTGTTCCCACTGCCTTTTCTGGCGTTACGGTACCGGTCGGCTTTCGAATTGGTTTCATTCCACTCAGGCGCCTCCGCGCGGCCCGCTAGAGTCCACAGCCCCGCGGCAATCGCCCGGTTGATTTTAGCGAGATTATCGTAGTCGATTTTGTCCCAGTGATCGCCGACGCCGTGGTAATCGGGAAATTCGAAGGCGACACAGATTGTATGCGCCGGGATGCCGGCCTGGGCGAAAACGAGATTATCGCTGCGTCCAAAAAAGGATTCGCTCTTCGTGGGATGATTGGCGAATTCGACGCCGGAATTCTTTCCGGCGGCTTCGAGAATCGCGGGGAGGTTAGAGTAATCAAAGCCCGTGACGTGGAGGCGGCCGATTTGCGGGCCGTCGTCGGAATCGGTGCGGCCCAGGTGCTCGAGGTTCAAGTTGGCGACGGTTTTTTCGAGCGGGAAAACAGGGTTGCGAACATAGTACTGAGTTCCGAGCAAGCCCTTCTCTTCGCCAAACACGGCCATGAAGACGAGGGTGCGCTTAGGGCGCTGTGCAAGCGACCGGAACGCGGCGGCCAGTTCCATGACGGAGGCGGTGCCGCTGGCGTCGTCGTTGGCGCCGTTGAAAATGGCGTCGCCATCGACGGGCGCTCCCTGGCCAAGGTGGTCGTAGTGCGCGGTGACGATGATGTATGTGTCCTTGAGAACCGGGTCGGAGCCAGGCAGGATTCCGATGACATTGCGCAGCGCCACCGGCCGCTCGACTGGTTCCGGGATTTCCAGCTTCAGACTGCCCGGAATATCGCCGTCAGGGAGCGAATCCACCAATTCGGCCAACTGCCGTGAATGCAGCCCATAGGAAAACGAAGGGAAGCGGCTGGGCGACGGCCGGCTTTCCGTAGCCGGATCGATAAGTTGTCCCGCGACTCCGGTTCCGGCGTCGCTGGGCGCGACTCCGAGCACGATGGCGGGTTTCAGCTTCTGAAACAGTGGATTGAATTCCTGAATGGCGCGCATCCACGCGCCCCTGGACTGCCGGTCGCGGAAAGAAGGAAGTTTGACGAGAACGGCTTTGCCTTCCAGCGCTCCTTCCGGCATCTGTTTCCAGTGGCTAAAATCGTCCATTCTGGCTTTGTGTAGCGGCGCGTTCTCGATCCGTTTGGCCTCGGCGGAGCGGAGTGTAATGCGCGAGTCGTCGAACTGGAACGTTTCCCCGTTCAGCTTGACGGTGACGTGCAGCTTCTCAACCGGGATCTGGCGGTATTTCCATTTTGCCGTCTGGAAGTAACTTCCGCCTTCAAGCGGGGTAAGGCCGGCGCGGCGAAACTGCGAGGCGATATACTCGGCGGCGATGTCCAGCCCGCGGCTGGGCGTGTTTCGCCCTTCGAGCAGATCCGAGGCCAGAAACGACAGATGGCCCTTCAGCGAATCCGGCGAGATGCGTTCGATCGCTTCGGAAACCGGCTTTGGCAGCGGATCGGCGACAGGCGGTTCGGCAAAACATGGCAGAGCAACGGCAACCCATGGGGCGATCCAGGCGGCGGAAAAGGCCATTGCCTTATTCTATCCGCTTTCCAGACAGCTCACTGCCGCCCTGGTTCATCACCAGTCCGGTGACCTTGCCGCCGGGCCCTTTCTGGAACGTGACCTGGACGTCCACGATGCGGAGGAAGAATTTCGATTCCGATTCGGGGAAGACTTCCGCGGGCGACTGCCCCGTGGGCTGGACCAGGAGGCGCGGCATTTGTTCCCTTCGGAGCCTTTGTCCGGATGGCGCGATTAGGTCTGGCAGACCATCAGCGCCAACGTGAAGATCCGCAACTCAGAAATACAACTTGAGTCCAAGCTGTATGACCCGTGCATCGGACGCGCTTGTAATCGCCCCAAAATTCGGACTTCCCAGCGCCGTTCCCGGAATGCCGAGATTCACATAGTTGAACGCGTTAAACATCTCACCTCGAAACTGAATGCGGAACCGTTCGCCGGCGGAAAAATTTTTCATCACCCCGATATCGAAGTTCCTCGTGCCAGGAGCCCGCCCAACGGAGCGAGCGGCGGTTCCGAACAGGAAGCGCCCTGGTTGGCCGAATGCCTCCGTATCGAACCAACGCTCCGCCGTACGCCGGACGGAGGGCAGATCCGGGTTTCGCAGAATATCGGCGCGCTGCCCGCCCGACGGCGAGCATTCGCAGGTGTTGTTCTGCGTGACCACTCCGTATGGCGGGCCCGTAAACAGCGTTCCGAGCGCCGATAACTGCCACCCTCCCAGCATCTGCGCGGCCGGACCGGTCTGCAGCCACCGCCTCCCGGCGCCAAATGGCAGGTCCCAGATCACATTGAACCGTGCGTTATGCGTGATGTCGTTCGGGCTAAGAGCCTTGTCGAGGCGACGGTTGTAAAAGTCCTGATAGCCGGCGCCGGGCGTTCCCCCGAAATCGCCCGAGGCAATGTGATCGACGTTGTCGATGAACTTTGAAAAGGTGTAGTTGAATAGAAACTGTAAACCGCCCTGGTAGCGTTTTTCGGTGTGCAGCACAAAACCGTGATAGCTTGACGCCCCCCAGTTCGGCGCAACCATCGTGACGTTGGTGAATTGCGGGAACGGACGCCGTGACTGAATCGATCCGGGGCCGCCCACACGCTCCGGTCTTACCTGATTGATGCTCGAGTCCGAGCCAGTCAGCTTCCGTCCAAGGTTGCCGATGTATTGAAGCTCGATCAATACGCCCGAAAGTTCCTGTTGCACGCCGAAGTTGAACTGCTGGGAATAGGGAGTCCGGCGGGCGCGCTCATAGAAAACGACGTTGCTGTTTAGCCCGAACGCGGCGGTGCGGCTTTGAGGACCGGCGGGATCGAATGCGGGAAGGCCGCTTCTCAACAGGAACGCCGCGGTTTGATTCTGGTCCGGGCTGACGAACGCCGCCTCGGTGGAAAAGCCGAGGTTCGTCCCTGTGCCGTAGCCGATATCGTTCGTATTCCCAAAGAAAATCCCGTAGCCGCCACGCACCACGCTGCGCTCGTTTCCGAACGGTCGCCATGCGAAACCGAATCGCGGCGCCAGGTTGTTGTAATCGATACCGGCAATGCGCCGCGGATTCCCGTCGACGCCGGCGAAGGTAACAACGCCGGGAATCCGGGCGGTAGGATGAATCGCTGTCATGTCGAACCCGCTAAAGGTATCTTCGGGCGAGACCGGCGGCGGCTCCAGATCGTATCGGATGCCAAGATTCAGGGTAAAATTCGGCCTTAGCTTCCAATCGTCCTGCAGGAACCAGCCTAGGGAAAAGTTCTGCGTTCTGAGCGGGATTTGATCTCGCAGAGAAGCGCTGGTTACGAAGCCGAGCAGAAACGCCGCGAATCCGTCGCCTGTCCGGGCGTTTCCTTGCAGTCCGGTAGCCTGCGTGGCAAATGTCATGTCTCCGGAAGGAACCGTATCAAACTCATCCTGCTGGCCGTTCCAGCGGTACTCGAAGCCCGTTTTCCAGTTGTGGCCACCCCGGCTGTGGGTAATCACCTCGTTGACCATATAAGTGGGGCCGCGTTGTTCACGGAAAGCATTGCGCGCCCCCAGCAGTGTGTATCCTTGCGGTGCGAACACCGGAAACGACCGTTCGCTAGCGGTGCGGAACCCAAGCCGCGAGGGCCAGTTCTGATCGACGCTTTCATGTAGAACGCTGCGGCTCTGTTTCAACCAGCTAAACCTTGTGTCGCTTACAAGCGATGGCGACAGCGTGCGGATGTAGCTTCCCATTGCCGTGTGGGCCAGGTTGCGGATCGTTCGCGTCTGAGGCCCCGCGCCGGAAGCCGCCGGCTCGGCAAACACCGAGACCTGTGGCGTGAAATTGTGCTGGTTGATGTAGCGGAAGAAGACGCGTTCGCGCTCCGTGAGCACGTGATCCACGCGCGCCGTCCCGTGGTGCTGCGTTCTTTTCGGCGCCGCATTGATGTTGAAGTTGTTCGCCCCGGCGCGGTTGCCCGCAACGTTCGGTTCCGGATAAAACGGGACGGCCTTGACGGCAACCGGATCAAAAAGTGACGCCGGGATCACGTTGTTTGGGAACGGGTCGCGGACGCGCAGGCTGGGGTTGGCCGGCGACGGCCGCGTCGTGAACGGGTTGTAGAGTTGTAGAGGATTCCCGCTGTTATCGGTCAACCCGGTGAAAATGCCGCTCTTTTTCGCCGAGTCCGGGACGGTGAGAATCACCGGTGAGCCGCGCGATTGCTTCGTCTCTTCGAATCCGGCGAAAAAGTGCGTCTTGTCCTTGCGGATCGGGCCTCCGAGCGTACCGCCGAACTGGTTGTACCTGAGCGGCGGTCTATTCAAAGAAAAAGTGTTGCGCGCATCGAGCGCGTCGTTTCGTAAGAAATGGAAGACAGAACCGCGAAACTGATTCGTGCCGGATTTGGTTACGGCGCTGAATACGCCGCCCGCGCTTCGTCCGTACTCGGCGGCGTAGTTATTCGTGATGACTTTGAACTCCTCAACCGAATCCACCATGGGCCCGAGTTCGGCCATCGCGCGAGCCATGCCGGATTTCTGCACCGATCCGCCATCCACATACAGACCCTGCGAGAAAGCGCGGCCTCCCGCCATGCTCGCAACCGGGATCTCCTGCGCGTCGCCAATTCCGCCAACGAAAACCGTGGCAGCCGATAACTGCACCAGGTGCCAGGCGTTGCGGCCATTAAGCGGCATCTCAACAATCGACTTGTTGTTGATTACCTGGCCGACCGACGCGGTTTCTGATTCGATCAGTGGAGCAGTGGCGGTCACTTCGATTGACTCCGCTACACTGCCCAGATCCAATGTGAAATCAAGACGGGCGATCTGTTCCACCTGAAGCCGGATCCCGGATCTCACGGCCGATTTGAAGCCCGCTTTCTGCACCTGAATCTGAAAGTCTCCCGGGTTGAGAAACTGCACGGTGTAATAGCCCTGGCTGTTTGAAGTGGCGGACCGCTTGTCCCCAGTGGCGGTATTGGTGACAGTCACCTCGGCGGCGGGCACGACTGCGCCGCTCGGATCCGTCACTCGTCCGGTGATTTGTGCGTTTTGTGCATGCAGGAGTTGGCAAACTCCCAAAATCGAAAATAGCAGGAATCTTTGGCGTACGAGCATGGTTCCCTCGAAGCGATGGAATCAGACTTTGGTCTGGCTGCCAGCTATTATGATTCAAAATGGAGCCATGTGGAGTAGGCTCCGAACCCCGTCGTTCAAGTCCCGCCGGCCTTGAGAGAATCCGGCGAGATCCGCTCTATCGCTATTCTATCCGCTTTCCAGACAGTTCCCTGCCGCCCTGGTTCATCACGAGTCCGGTGACCTTGCCGCCGGGTCCTTTCTGGAACGTGATCTGTATGTCCACGATGCGGAGGAAGAATTTCGTTTCCGATTCGGGGAAGATTTCCGCGGGCGACTGCCCCGTGGGCTGGACCAGGAAGCGGTTGCCGTCGCGTGAGATCACCACCTGGAAGCCGGGCCGAATCTCATACTTGCCTACATAAGGATCGAACGCTTCCGGCCGCATCGAGATTTGCTGGCGGATCTTCGGCAGTTCGTATTTCTCACCGTGCAGGATGGCGTCGAGGTCGCGCCCGATCCTTCCGGCATTGGCCTGCTCGAGGTTGCTGAGCACCACGACGAGTGTCTTTGACGCCGGCGTGCGGTAGATGAACGTGCTAAAACCGTTGATCCCGCCCCCATGCCCGATCTGTGCGCGGGCTGACTCCTTACTAATTGCCCAGCCATAGCCGTAGTTGTTCCGGCCCGGAGTGAACATGCGCTGGAGAACGGCTTGAGCGAGCACCTTATCCGTGTAGAGCGCCTGATCCCAAATCCACAGATCGTCCACCGTGGAGTAAAGCGCGCCGGCCGCATGCGGCTGCGACATATCGAGATAGAGCGCGTTGCTGAATCGGCCCGCGACGCGGGAGTAGCCCGTGGCGCGGTTCTCGAGAATTGTGTCCCAGTGGTCGTAGCCGGTGTTCTTCATTGCGAGCGGCTCGAAGATATTCTTCTTCAGAAACGCTTCGTAACTTTCACCGGACAGTCGTTGAATGATGTCGCCCAGCAGCAGGTAGCCGGAGTTGTTGTAGCGGTAATCGGAGCCCGGCTCGAATTCGAGCGGCTTTTCCCGGAAGCGGCTGATCAGGTCGGACAACGTGAGCGGAAGGATCATGTTCTTGCGGTAGCTCGGGTCGGATGTGTAGCTGGGGATGCCGCTGGTGTGGTTGAGCAGATGATGAACGGTCACCTTCTTCCATGCTTCAGGGGCGTTGGCAAGGTGTTTGTCGACGGTGTCGTCGAGCTTGAGTTTGCCGCGCTGTTCGAGCATGAGGACAGCGGTGGCGGTGAACTGCTTGGTAATGGAGCCGATGCGGAACTTAGTCTCGGGCCCGTTGGGCACGCCAAGCTCGCGGTTAGCCGGACCGATGCCCGTGCGCAAAAGCGCTTTTCCGTCGCGCGCGATGAGTACGGAGCCGCTGAAGCCGTTGACCGCTTCCTGTGCCTTGAGATACTCGATGGCCTTGGTTGAAAATTCCTGCGCTTTCGCGGTAAGCGCGACCAGCAGTCCGATCATGATTGTCTCTCGAGTCATGGCTATAGCTAAGCTAGTTGTCCTGCTCTCCTCTTTCTGTGCCTGATGCGTTCGTAGTTTAGCAGTTTATGTCTTCCTTATCAGCGAAAGCTCCTACACTGTTCAATTACGGTGTCACGAGGATGCACCGCAACTAAGAGGTTCCTCAAAGCGAATCGCACGCTCGCAGGAGACTTTCCGCATAGGTGAATGCGGCAGTGCGCGCTAGATTCTTGAATCTGAAATCGTAAACAAGAATACTTCGACATTCGCCGACGTCAGGCGGCAAGCAGCTTGACAACTTCCTCGGCGATGGCGCCGCCGTGGAGCATGACCTCCAAAAGCCGGATCACGCCGGGGATCGTGGATCTTGAGGCCGGGGTAACATGGCGCGTTAGCCGCACCCCAAAGATCTCGCTAATCTTGCTCGCCGTCAGCCGCCAAAACCCCAACTCACAGCCGCGCTCGAAGATCTTGTGGATGGGGAAATTGCGTTTGAAGATGAAGTTGCGGCAGTTTTCGATCTGGGCGAATGGAGTCGAACCGCGACAGATTGATCTGCTTGCGCTCTTGGCGGAGAACTTGGGCCCCAACAAATGCGTCCAGTAGTCGAGCCTCTGGCGAATGATCGCCGGGCTGAGCCGGTCGACGGCCGCTTGCAGTTGGACGGCGTCGTCAATCGCCAGGAAGGCGTTTTCCTTCTTGCGGAGGCCCACGCCGGCGCGCGTGAGTTCCCGTTCGATGAAGGAATGCCCGTTGAGATAGTAGGTTCACAGGTTGTCTTGACATTGTCGGGCATAACCGCTAGGCTTAAAATCAGAGGGAGGAAGCCATGCCGGCACGTACTACACGCAGTGAAAAACTCGACCTGCGGCTTACCCGCGACGCCAAACGGGCTTTGCAGGCCGCGGCGGCAGCTTCGCGCCGGTCCGTTAGCGAATTCGTGCTAGAGAGCGCATTGGCGCGCGCGGATGAGGCGCTTGCGGACCGGCGGAGCTTCGGTCTGAACGCCACGCAATGGAAAGCCTTCATGGCTGCCCTCGATGCCCCTCCGCGCCCCCTGCCCCGCCTGGAGCGTCTCCTTAAGGAGCCCGGATTCTTTGATGCCGGGCCGAATCAGTGAATTCTGCGCGCCGCGTTGAGAAGCTGCGACCCGATCACCCGCTTGAAGGCTTCGACTGCGGCCAGGCAGCACTGAACCGTTACCTCCTGCGCTATGCATGGCAGAACCAGCAAGCGGGGGCAGGCCAAACCTATGTTGGTCTTGTCGGGGATGCCGTCATTGGGTATCACACCCTGGCCGTAGGCCACCTGAAGCAGGAAGACGCGCCCGAACGTTTAACCAGAGGACTGGCGCGTCATCCGGTGCCGATCATGCTGCTCGCACGCCTGGCGGTGGATCGCCGGTGGCACGGACAGGGCGTCGGCAAAGCACTCATGAAAGACGCGATGCAACGCACGCTGCAGGCCGCCGGCATTGCCGGCATCCGCGCGTTTGCAGTCCACGCGAAAGACGAAGAGGTCAGAAGCTTCTACCAGAAATTCGATTTCATCCCCTCCCCTACTGATCCCATGCACCTGTTCGTTCTCCTGAAGGACGTGCGGCGGATCATTAGCAGGCAATAAGGATTCCGGCTGTGAAAAACCCGCGTCACACTCCATAAAACCGGGCACATCGTCATTCCCAGTGGGTTGCGTAAAGAGCTGAATCTGGAGCCCGGCGACCCCTAGCAGCTATAGCTGCAAGGATAATCACGCCGCCGGACGAGGCAAAAGGCGATTATCGTTTAACGATGGCGCAATCGAAATTCGCCGCCTCATCCGTGCTCCCCGTTCCCTTGTAGCGCGCTACCTGCGGATAAGGACAAAGGGGTCTCGTTTTCTCGACTCCACTGGCCGGATTCGAGCCGCTTTTGTACTTTGTCGCGATGATCTGGCCCGGCCCCGCGCCTTGCTCCACCCATCGCTCCAGCGCCGAAGCGATATTCGTGGACGCGTCGCCCTTGGCCACTCCTCCCTGTCCGAACACATTCGGTCCGGATCCGCCGGCGCAGTGCTGTACGCCGGGCGCCATATAGAGTCTGAGAAAACCAGCGGCGCTCTTTGCCCCAATCTTTTTGACCACGCTCTCGTAATAATCGATAATGTGCTGGCCGGGAATCGCCGCGTCGCTCCAGCCGTGGTAGAGAATCAATTTTCCTCCACGTGCCTGAAATGCGCGCAAATCCGGGTTGCTTGCGTCCAGAATTGCCGCCATCTTTTCGATCGCAGCCTTCCGTTCGCGCGCTACGTCCAGATTCCTGTAATCCCAGGCTGGATCGTTATACACCATGTTTCTGAAGAAGCTGGACGAAAAGGCGTGCATGGCGCTTCTCTCCGGCGCCGGTCCCGTGATCCACGGGCCCCAGCCGCCCTGCTCCGCTTCACCGCCCGGCGCGTATCCGGGCACGAGCAGTTTGCCTTTGGAATCGCGGGTTCCGTCGTAAATCCTCGCCAGCGCCTTCAACTGCGGCGCCGTCAAACACTTGTCCGTCTCTTCCCCTTTGCACAGCAGCACATTCAGATCGAACTGGCATTTGGCCGGATCCTCGATGACGCCGTCTTTGACCCCATCGGTCGAGTCGCAGGCGGCAAGCGCCGCCTCGCTGATTGCGGGTAGCTTGGTGGGCTTAATATAGGCCGGCGCGTCTCCCGCCGTCGCCTTGGTCATCGCCGCTGCGTTCAGCATCAGATTCGTCCAGTAGTTTGCCGGCGCCCCCGCGATGATGCCGTCGTAATCGGCCGGATATCGTTGCGCCTCCATCAGCGCCTGACGGCCTCCGTTCGAGCAGGAACTGAAATAGGAACGCTTCGGCCCCGAGCCGTAAAACGCTTCGACCACCGCTTTCCCTTTGACCGTCATCTCATGAATGGCCCTATGCCCGAAATCCACGATCTTCTCCGGATGCCCCAGCGCCCAGCTTGCATCCTGCCCGCTGGCCTGGTGGCCGGTATCCGTAGTCGCCGCGGCGTAGCTGTTGCGAATCGCATCCGCCAGACCGGCAAAGCTTAGCGAGCCTGCAAAACCGCCGTTGCCCACCCCTTGAAACTTGCCGTTCCAGCCGCTGGCGGGCATCCATACTTCAAACCGGATGTGCGAATCGTTTGAAGGCCGGATTACACCGGCAACCCGGCAAAACGCGGGAAGCTCGTTGAGCCGCCCACCCGACGGCGGTGTAAAAGTGCCGGCCGCTACAGCCTCAGCCTTCGTAATCTCCGTCGCAGGCAGCTTGAGCTGAGACAACCCCTCACAATCCGCCGCCGCCGCCGGAATCCAGCCCGGCAGCGCCCAAGCAACCAATAGCCAGCCAATTGAGTGCTTCATCGTGTTCTCCTCCTCCTATTGTGGGTGACGGAGCGAATGAAAGTGCCCGTCGAGAAAATCGAGCGCCGCTTTATGCAGGTTCGCCCGTGGGGCGATAGTGGTTCCCAACTCCAGAGCTATGTCGCTCGAAGCATCATATGCCGGCCATTTGGGCAATCCTCTTCCATTGGGATCGCCGGTGGCCGCGAAATTGACCCAATAGGACGACATCGAGTCGGACAACTGATGATCCGCCGCTTCCCAGGGACGCGGGCTGGTGTAGAGATTGTGAAACGCGTAGGCGATCTCGGCGGCATGGTAGGCGCCGAGCCGTTCGCTGTTGGGCCCGGGCGGAACGCGAGTGAAGTAATAGTAGTACGCTCTGGACTTCCCCGTCTTCGCCGCCAGCCGGACCCACGTCCGCATGTGCCATCCAAATGTCAGGTCTCGGAACACGCCGTAAAAGGACTGTTTGGCCTCTTCATCCGATCCGGCGGGGTAATGCTTCAGCCAATCCTCGGAATTGCGCGGATAACGGCGGCGCATTTGCTCCGAGTAGGTTGCAGCCGTGCCGCCCGGCGGCCATGGCGTGAACGCCGTGGCCTCGTCCGCGTTAAAGCCGGCGATTAGTGGAACGTCATTCTGCTTTCCGCCGGTGAAGATGGTATGCACATCTTCGGAGAGCAGCCAGCCATCCACGTTGGGCCGTCCTCCAGCGGGGGCCTTGAGCAGTTCCTCGACAGATTTTGCGCGAAGCTCTTTCAGGGAAGCAGCTCCCAAGCCGGCTGCCGCCTTGACACCGGACTGTTCGGCTTCGCTCAACTTCGGGAGAACAGAGAACGCGCCGCCGCTCTGTCCGATAACCCGGTGGAACAGGCCGCGGGCACGAGGCGAAGCCATCAAATAATTCACGCTCCAGGAGCCTGCCGATTCCCCGAAGATCGTGACGCGGTTGGGATCACCTCCAAAAGCGGCAATGTTGCTGCGTACCCATTCGAGCGCGGCTATCTGATCGTGCAACCCGTAATTGCCCGAGCTGCGGTGCGCGGATTCGGCGCTGAGCTCCGGATGCGCAAGAAAGCCAAATATGCCCAGCCGGTAGTTGATCGTTACCACGACTGCACCTTTGCGCGCCAGCGATTCCCCGTCATAGGTCCGCGTCGAACCCGAGCCGCGTGAGAGCGCCTCCGTGAATCCAGACCATGACTGGCCGCCGCTCACTTGCCGGCCGGGCCGCCGTCCACACATTCAGGTACAGACAGTCTTCACTGATCGGTTGCGGCGCGGACCGGTAGATTGAATTTTGCGGGTACGGCTGCTGCGGGCATGTCGCGGAAAATTGCGACCCGTCCCGAACCCCGTCCCAGGAAGCGGCCGGTTCCGGGGCGCGCCAGCGGCGGTCTCCGCTCGGCGCCGCGGCATAAGGTATGCCCTTATAAACACGGACCTCAGGAGCAGATCCCGGGGCGCCCGATACGCTGCCGTTAGTTGTGCGGACAACAGAGGTCTCGGCGGAGAGAAGCGACAACCAGGCTGCGGTAAGGATCAAAGCAAGCATGGGAACAGTATAATCGTTACTTTCCCCAAGACGGGGGGCTTCCGCAAAGCAACTGCCGATAGTATTCTATTAGGGAGCCTTTTCAAGGGGGCGCGCATGTCCGCTTTCGGTCCTGGCCGTATTTTGCGTCTTTGCCTGATTGTCACCTTAGTTGCGCCCGTGGCCCCGCTGGACGCCCAGAGCGGCATGGCCACTGTCACCGGCCTGGTTTCGGACACGGCTGACGCTTCCATTCCCCAGGCAGCCATTCGCATCCGCCACCTGGAAACCAACATCGCCAGAGAAATGATGACGTCGGCTGAAGGCGAATTCACAATCACCAACCTTCCTCCGGGCGTCTACGAATTGACCGCCGAAAAATCCGGCTTCCGGGGCCACCGTAAGAGCGGCATCATTCTCGAGGTCGGCCAGGTCTTGCGTGAAGATATCCGCCTGCAAGTCGGCGCGGTCAACGAATCCATCAGCGTTCACTCGGAGGTGGCGCTGATCAACACCGAAACGGGCGCAATCAAAGGTGATGTGATCACGCAGCAGGAAATCGCCGACATGCCGCTTGATGGCCGCGATTTCACCGATCTCGCGTTCCTGGTTCCGGGCGTGATGCCGAGGGCCCAGGGCGGCCAGGGTTCCGGCTTGAACGTCAATGGCGCGCGGGCCGACTCGACGAATTTCTCCGTGGACGGTTTTAACAACCGCAATCCGCGGGGCGCGGCTCCGCAGGTGCGTCCGAATATGAGCGCCATGCAGGAATTCAAAATGGAGGTTTCCGGCTTCTCCGCCGAAACCGGCCGCATGGCAGGCGGCGTCGTGAACATGGTGCTGCGTTCTGGCACCAACCGCTTTCACGGCGACCTGTTCGAATACATCCGCAACGACGTTTTCGACGCGAGAGCCTTCTTCGACACAACCAAGCAGCCGCTAAGGCGCAATCAATATGGCGCGACGCTCCATGGCCCGGTCCTGCTGCCGCGAATTTACAATGGTCGCGACCGCACCTTCTTCTTGTTTAGCTGGGAAGCCTACCGCGAAGTTCTGGGCCAAAGCAATATCGGCCGGGTTCCCACGGCGTTGGAAAGATCTGGCGATTTTTCGCAATCCGTGGTTCCGATCACCGGAGCCAAGCTCTACCTGCGCGATCCGCTGGCCACGGGTACCTGCAATGCCACCAACGCCGCCTCCTGCTTTCCGGGTAACGTGATGCCCGCCAGCCGCTTCGATCCCATCGCTCTCAAGTTGATGGCCTACTATCCTTTGCCCAACCGCGGCGATGGCCCGAATAATTTCATTAACACCGCCAAGGATTTTGACGTTTGGAACAGCTTCATGTGGAAGGTGGATCACCGCTTCAGTTCCAAAGACAGCATGGCCTTCCGTTACCAGATCCGCGCGGCCGACAATACCGCTCCTTTCGCCGGAAGCGGGCTTGCCCTATGGCCCACGTATTCAAACGATGCTCGCTCCTTGCTCGGCGTCGATCACACGCACCTGTTTAGCCCCAATACTCTTCACTTAAGAACATTTTCGTGCTATTCTGTTTAAGGGCGACAGAAGCCTCCGCAAGGGAGGTGCGCACATGTATCGTGTCAGTGTGGAGTCCACGACTCTTTCCTCG
>Ga0187893_10003957_pt1 | contig 28983 bp, 30 predicted proteins | sample MA1701074metaG_FD_139574 | JGI IMG/M metagenome (GOLD analysis project Ga0187893, IMG submission 139574) | White microbial mat communities from a basaltic lava cave in the Kipuka Kanohina Cave System on the Island of Hawaii, USA - MA170107-4 metaG ...
ATGTTCGGTTGGCGACCAAAGCGGAGAGGGTAGACCCGTTCCCATTCCGAACACGGAAGTGAATCTCTCCTGCGGTGTGGTCGGTACTGCTGCACAAGCGGGAAAGCCACAACGTTGCCAACCATTATAATTTGCTAATAGCTCACTTGCGCTATAGAAGGCGGTCGTTAAAATATGGCAGAAAAGAAAGAGAAGGCTGCAAAGGCCGAAGGTTCCGAGGAGTTCGACATATTCCAGTCGAACCTTGTCCCAAAGCATGAGATCATAGCAGAGGACGAGAGAAGGGACCTTCTGGCAAAAATGAAGATAGACGAAAGGCAGCTCCCGAAAATAAAGGGCAATGACCCGGCCATCAAGAGGCTGGGCGGCAAGAAAGGCGACATAGTAAGGGTATCCAGGAAGTCGCCAACTGCAGGAGAATACCTCTACTACAGGCTTGTAGCTTGATTTCTTAACTAAAAGGTCAATAGAGCGGCTTTTGCAAGGTATTTATATTTTGGTATCAGTATCTTGGAATCCTCCTGCGTGCGTCGGGTGGATTTGCCGAGACTTTGCACATCTTACAGGTGTGTATAGGTCTCTTTCCGTGGGTCTGTAATGAAGGAGCTAATCAAATCTTTCATTGATTCTGTAGGTCTGGTCGAGCACCAGCTTACTTCGTTCAACGAGTTCATAAATTTCCGGCTGCAGAAAATCATCGACGAAATCGGCGAAATCGCCCTTGAAGTCCCCGAGATTGCAGAATTCAAGATAAAGCTCAGCAAGGTCCGCATCCCCAAGCCTTCGATTAAGGAGGCGGACGGTGCCGTGAGGCTCATCACGCCGCAGGAAGCGCGCATCAGGGACCTGACTTATTCTTCCCCGATTTTCGTTGAAATGATTCCTATTATAAATGGCGTCGAGCAGGAACCCCAGGAGGTCCAGCTTGGCGAGATGCCCATCATGGTGAAGTCGAAGCTGTGCACGCTGCACGGCATGAGCCGCGAGGAACTCATAGAAAATTCCGAGGACCCCGACGACCCCGGCGGCTATTTCATCGTCAACGGCACGGAAAGGGTAATAGTCCTTGTCGAGGAAGTGCTCCCAAACAGGCCTATTATCGAAACCAAGAACGAGTCCGTCACGGCGAGGATAAACAGCGAGGTTGCAAGCTTCGTGCAGAAGCACCTGCTCGAAAGGAAGGACAGCATAATAACGATCTCATTCGCGAACCTGAAGAAGCTGCCCGTTGTAGTGCTGCTCAGGGCGCTCGGGATGGAGACCGACGAGGACGTAATCAATTCCATTTCCAAGAAGAAGCGCGAGATTGAGGACATATTCTTCAACATAACAGAGTTTGATGTCCGCACGAAAGAGGAGGCGTTCGACTTCATAGGGAAGAAGCTCAAGATACCGCAGAAGGAATACAGGGACCAGAGGGTCAACGACATCCTCGATAAGTATCTTCTTCCGCACCTCGGCCAGAACTCCAAGGCGCGTATGGAAAAGGCGCAATACCTTTCGAAAGTCATGAGGAAGATGCTCCGCATGGCGCTTGAAGGGCTCGAGGAGCAGGACATAGACCATTACACTTACAAGCGCATCAGGCTCGTCGGAGACTTCATGGAAGTGCTCTTCAGGTCGCTGCTGCTCGGCAAGTACGGGCTGGTGTCCAGGATAGTCTACTCATACCAGAAGCTCGTCAGAAGGGGCAAGATGCCCGCGATAAAGTCCATAGTCGAGAGCGACTACCTCACCAAGAGGATAATCTCGCACATGGCGACGGGCCAGTGGGTCGGCGGGCGCACAGGAATCTGCCAGCGCCTCGAAAGGACCAACATGATACGTACCCTGGCTCATTTGCGAAACGTGATTTCCCCGCTCAGTTCAAGCCAGGAGCATTTCAAGGCGCGAGCGCTGCACCCGACTCAGTGGGGACGCCTGTGCTGCGAGGAAACTCCCGAAGGAGTGAATATAGGCCTCAGAAAATACCTCGCCCTCATGGCCGTTCTGTCCGAGACCGCAAGCGAGAAGGACATTGAGCTCATACTCAGCCTTGTCGGCAAGGAAGCGGAAGGAGAATACGTCATTTTCCTTGACGGGCGATTCGTAACGAATACCAACTCGCCTGAGAAAATAGTGCAGAAGATACGCGAAAAGAGGAGGGCAGGTCTCCTGGACTCCCACATTTCCGTAGGCTTCGACTCGACCTTCCAGGAAGTCAACATCAACACTGACCCCGGGAGGCTGATGAGACCCCTCATAATCGCGGAGAACGGAAAGCCCCGCCTCAAGGACACGCACACAGAAAAGATAAACAGCGGCGAGATGAGATGGGACGACCTCCTCAAGGAAGGAGTCATCGAATACCTCGATGCGGAAGAGGAGAATTATTCACAGACTGCCTTAGACAAGGAGAAGCTTTCTAACTCTGCCACGCACATGGAGATAACTCCCATCGTGATACTCGGCCTGAGCGCCTCGCTGGTGCCGTTCGCGCCGCACAACAGAGGAGACCGAGTAAACTTCGGGGCAAAGATGTCCGGCCAGTCGCTCGGCATATACGCGAAGAACTTCTTCGCGAGGACGGACACAAAGTCGGACGTGCTTGTCTATCCGCAGCAGCCGCTTGTGGGAACCGTGACGGGCGAGGACATCGGGCTGCTGCAGGGGCAGAACATAGTAATCGCAATCATGTCCTTCCGCGGCTACAACATGGAAGACGCAATCATATTCAACAAAGCCTCGCTGGAAAGGGGCTTCGGACGCTCGATAGCGTTCCGCTCCTACGTCACCGAGGAAAAGAGATACTTCGGAATCGAGAGGGACGAGATAAGAATCCCCGACAAGTCCGTGCAGGGCTACAGGACGGAAGAAGCATACTCCAACCTTGACAAGGACGGCATAATCAACCGCGAGACCCCGGTCAATGCGGGAAGCGTCATAGTAGGAAGAGTTTCTCCGCTAAGGTTCTTCGGCGCTGCGGAATCATTCATGGTAGGCGCAGAGTCACGCCGCGAGACTTCCGAGACCATCCGCTACGGCGAGGAAGGAATAGTCGACAACATACTCATCACGGAGACTTCGTCCGGTGACAGGCTAATCAAGGTAATAGTCCGCGCCGAAAGAGTACCTGAACTTGGAGACAAGTTCGCATCAAGGCACGGACAGAAGGGCGTCGTGGGAATGATAGTGCCCGAAGAGGACATGCCATTCACTCCTTACGGTCTAGTGCCCGACGTCATAGTCAACACGCACGCCATACCCTCACGTATGACCCTTGGCCAGCTGCTCGAGATAATCGCAGGAAAGAAGGGCGCACTCAAGGGAAACAGGATAGACGCAACGCCTTTCACCACGGAAGAAAGCGAGGAGAAGATTCGAAAAGAGCTTTCGCAGCTCGGCTTCAGGGACGACGGAAAGGAAACCTTGTACGACGGAATGACAGGCAAGCTCCTCGAGGGAAGGATACTCGTGGGACCTTGCTACTTCCAGAAGCTGCACCACATGGTCGCGAACAAGATACACGCGCGTGCAAGGGGTCCCGTCACGCTGCTCACCAAGCAGCCGACCGCAGGAAGAAGCAAGCAGGGCGGACTCAGGCTGGGAGAAATGGAAAAGGACTGCCTGATAGCCCACGGAGCGTCTATGCTGCTCAAGGAAAGGTTCGGCTCGGACCGCGCGAAAATCCCCGTGTGCACCAAGTGCGGGCTCATCGCAGTGGACGACAAGCTCAAAGGAAAGACGTTCTGCCCGGTGTGCGTAAAGTCGAACGTAGTCACGGTAGAAATCAGCTACGCCTTCAAGCTCATGCTTGACGAGCTCAAGGCGATGGGCGTGTACCCGAAGATAATCGCAGAGTGATATTATGGTTTTGAAGGGAATTGAATTTGGATTTTTGTCGCCGAAGTTCATCAAGGAAATGTCGGCGGTGAAGATAGAGCACCCCGAGCTCTACGACCCCGACGGCTTTCCGATAGACGGCGGGCTCGCAGACCTGAGGCTTGGAGTAGTGGATCCGGGACTGCGATGCAAGACCTGCGGAAACGGCGTGGGCGCATGCCTCGGCCACTTCGGCTTCCTCGAGCTCACGAAGCCCGTCATCAACCCGCTGTTCGGCAAGAAAATCTACATGACGCTAAAGGCTATCTGCACGAAATGCCACAGGCCGCTCGCGACAATGGAAGACCTCGCGAAGATGAAGCACCCGCTCAACGAGCTGCAGAAGAAGCGCGCGAAGTCCTGCCCGTGGTGCAAGGAGAAGCAGAAGGAAATCAGCTTCAGCAAGCCCACGTCCTTCAAGGAAGGGCGCGAAGACCTTACGGCGGAGCAGGTCCGGCAGAGGCTCGAGAAGATGACCGACGAGGACATCGCTGCGCTGAAGATGGCTGGCAGGCCCGAATGGCTCGTGCTCACGATACTTCCGGTGCCTCCTGTCACAATGAGGCCTTCAATCACGCTGGAGACGGGCGAGCGTTCGGAAGATGACCTGACGCACAAGCTCGTGGACGTCGTAAGGATAAACGAGCGGCTGAAGAAGAACCTCGAGCTCGGCGCTCCCGACTTTATCATTGCAGACATATGGGAGCTTTTGCAGTATCACGTATCCACTTACATGGACAATGAGATATCCACGCTGCCTCCGGCGAGGCACCGCTCCGGACGCGCCCTCCGCACGCTCGTGCAGAGGCTCAGCAAGAAGGACGGAAGATTCAGGGGCAACCTGAGCGGAAAGAGGGTAAACTTCTCCGCAAGAACCGTGGTTTCTCCGGATCCGCAGATCTCGCTCAGCGAAGTCGGAGTGCCGATGGAGATAGCCAGGGAGCTCACTACGCCCGTCCGTGCAGGAAAGAACAACCTGAAGGAGCTGAAAGAATACGTCAAGAACGGCCCCGGAAACTATCCAGGCGCCAATTATGTCATAAGATCTGATGGAATACGCAAGAAAATTACAGAGGAAAACAAGAAGGATATTGCCGAGGAAGTGGACGCAGGCTTCACAGTAGAAAGGCACCTGCGCGACGGCGATATCGTCCTGTTCAACCGACAGCCTTCTCTGCACAGGATGTCCATGATGGCGCACAAGGTGCGCGTGATGCCCTACAGGACTTTCAGGCTCAACCTCGTGGTCACAGTGCCGTACAATGCAGACTTCGACGGCGACGAAATGAACCTTCACGTGCCGCAGTCCGAGGAGGCACAGGTCGAAGCGGAGATGCTCACGTCCGTCGACAGCAACATCCGCTCGCCCCGTTACGGCTTGCCCATCGTGGTGTGCAAGCACGACCACATTACAGGCGGATACCTTCTCACGCGCAAGGGCAATGAATACTCAAAGAAGGATGCGGCAGAGCTGCTCCTTGCAATAGGAATGGAAGACAAGATACCGGAGCTTCCGGAGACCATCAAGGGCAAGGACCTGTTCTCGCTCCTGCTTCCGAAAGAGCTCAACATAACTTACAAGTCCGCCGCAGCCGGATGCAAGTGCAAGCTAGACGATGCGGAGAACTGCGAGCATGACGGCTGGACAATCATACGCGACGGCAAGCTACTCAAGGGCACTATTGACGAAAACTCGCTCGGCGAGAAAAAGGGCAAGCTAATCAATGCGCTGGAGCACCTCTCGAAGAAGGTCGCGAAGGACTTCATAGACAGGATGTCCAAGCTTGCGCTTGAAGTGGTCACTCGCTACGGATTCAGCATATCCGTCGCAGACGAAGACCTGTCCTCGTCCGCCAGGAAGAAAGTGCAGGCAATAGTCGACGAGCTTGACGACAAGGCGAAGAAGCTGATAAGGGACTTCCATGCCAACAAGCTCGAGAAGCTGCCCGGCCTGACGCCGCGCGACGTCCTCGAGAACAGCATAACCAGGATGGCTGGAGAGATGGCGAAGAGGGCGGCTGACATTGTGAAGGAGGACCTTCCGCTGAACACAGCAGTGATAATGGCGCGAACCGGCGCAAGAGGCTCATACGTAAACCTCACGCAAATGACTTCGTTCGTGGGGCAGGAATCGCTCGAAGGCCAGCGAATACACCGCGGCTATACGGGAAGGACGCTTTCGCACTTCGCCGTGGGAGACCTCGGCCTGAAGGCGCGCGGCTTCGTCAACCACAGCTACAAGGACGGGCTGGACCCGTTCGACCTGTTCTTCGACGCAATGAACAGCCGCGAGAACCTCATGGACAAGTCACTGCACACGAGGCACTCAGGCTACATGGAGCGAAGGCTCGTGAACGCGATGCAGGACCTGCGCGTGGAGTATGACATGACAGTGCGCGACAGCCGCGACCACATAATCCAGTTCATAGCGGGCGAGGACGGCATAGACCCCGCCAAGTCCGACAACGGCAAGGTCCCGCTCCCGATGATAGGCAAGTGATACTTATGCATACCTATGTTTTCAGAATAGATGCGGATGAAATCAAGATGGAAAATGTCGAGAAGCTTCTGGCTGAATACGGTCATAGGGAAGGACTTGTAATTTACACGTCCGAGGAGAGTGGGGAAAAGGACATGGCTTATGGAGAATTTTTGAGTCCTCTTAATAGGCACGCTATCAAAGCGCTGATTGCTCTTGATGTGGATATTGGAACAGTTTCACAGATGAAAAATGGAAAGAGCAATGGAAAGCAGAAGAAAAAGTGATACTTATGGCAGAACTAACATCCAAAATGATCGAGCAGTTTGAAAAATGGTGCAATCAGAATGAAGTCACCGGGCGGGAGAAAGAAAAGAAGCTCGAAGAGTTCCGCAAGCTCATGGAAAGAAGCCAATACGAGCCTGGCGAGGCGATAGGAATAATCGCCGCCCAAAGCATATCGGAGCCTGCGACGCAAATGACGATGCGTTCATACATACTGGCTTCGCAGCGCGACAGGCTCAGCAAGGTCACGCAGGGCTTGCCGCGCCTCATAGAGATATTCGACGTCCGAAAAACCTACGAGAAAAACATGAAGATATGGTTCAAGCCCGAGTTCAACGACAAGGACAAGGCGCGCGACATCGCAGCCAGGATAAAGGCGCGCAAGGTACAGGACATAATCACCGCAGATTCAATAGACCTCGCAAACATGCGCATCGAGCTGGAGCTTGAAAAAGCCAGCGACAAGGAGAAGATCGAGAAGCTCCTTGCAAAGACGACGATAGAAGTGACGTCGCGCGCTGAAAAGGTGTTCATCAAGCCGAAGAAGGACGACATAAAGTCGCTCAGGAAAATCCGCGCAAAGCTCCTCAAGGCCCACATCGACGGCATAAAAGGCATTGACGAAGTCGTCGTGGTGAAGGAGAACGAGGACTGGATAATACAGACCGCAGGCACAAACCTGAAGAAAGTCCTGAAGATGCCCGAGGTCGACGTGACGCGCACCACCACGAACGACGTGCAGCAGGTATACGAAGTCCTGGGAATCGAGGCCGCGCGCAACGTGATATTGCAGGAATCGAAGGCGACGCTGGACGAGCAGGGGCTGGATATTGACATAAGGCATCTGCTTCTCCTTGCGGATACGATGACAGTCGAAGGCGACGTCAAGCCGATAGGCAGGTACGGCGTATCCGGCGAAAAGGCGTCGGTGCTTGCAAGGGCAAACTTCGAGGAAACGAAGAAGCACATAGTCAACGCATCGTTCTACGGCGAGAAGGACATGCTGAAAGGCGTCGTGGAGAACGTGCTCATTGGCCACATCATACCCATAGGAACGGGAATGGTCAAGCTCGGCATAGACGTCGAGAAGCTGAAGCAGGCAGCGAAGGAATGATTATGGAAATACTCGAAAAGCTTCCGGAACACAACGCGGTGATAGGCACGAAGGAAGTGATCAGGGCAGCCAAGGCAGGCAAGGTAAAGCTCATAGTTGTCGCGAGCAACTGCCCCGATTTTCTCATAGAGAAGGCTACGGGAAGCCAGCTCGGCAGCGTAAAGATAAAGAAATTCACCGGAGACCAGGCCGACCTGGGCACGAGGCTCGGCAAGCCGTTTCCTGTAGCGATGGTTGGTTACTAAAATGAAAGTTACTTTCGATACTGAAACGATAAAAACCATCTCCCTCTTCCAGCAGCTTACGGGCTGCCACGTGGTTGATACGGCGGAAGAAGAGGGAGAACTGTACTTCGTGGTGGGCGAAGGCGAATACGGGCTTGCCGTAGGGAAGGAAGGGAGCAAGATCAAGAACGCCGAAAAGGTGTTCAAGAAGCCCATCAAGGTGTTTGAATATTCACAGGACCTCGAGCAGTTCATCAAGAACGTGATACCTGAGTCGCAGCAGATATCAGTCAAGGAGAATTCAATCAGGGTGAAAATCAAGCCGCAGGACCGCGCAAAAGTCATCGGAAAGGGCGGGTCCAAGATAAAGACCATCGGGAACTTCCTCAAGAGGCTATTCGATATCGAGGACTTCAAGGTAATTTGAGGGTTTTATACTTTCCTCTCAAAGCGAATGGAAAGAGACATCTAGAACGAGAATAAGGTTATTGAAATGCCAGGAGAATACGCAGCAAGGAAAATGAAGACCCACCGCCAGAAGATGAGGTGGAAGAAGGGCAGGTATAAGTATCGCGCCCTGAAATGGGCGAAGACCAAGGACCCCCTTGCAGGCGCCCCGCAGGCAAACGGAATAGTGCTCGAGAAGAGAATGGTGGAGCAGAAGCAGCCGCACTCAGGACTAATCAAGTGCGTGCGAGTGCGACTGCTCAAAAACGGAAAGGAAATAACCGCGCACGCGCCGAGAAACAAGGCGATAGAATGCATCGCAGAGCACGACCAGGTCACCCTTGAGGGAATAGGCGGTTCACAGGGAGGCCCTGTCGGCTCTATCTGGGGCGTAAAATGGAGAGTATGCAAGGTGAACGGAGTTTCCCTTGAGGAAATCAGGCACGGCAGGAAGCAGAAGCCGACGAGGTAATGATTCTCATGCGCAAGCCCATGCAGCGAGTAAAAAAGCCCAGAAAGGATATGGGAAAGAGGGAAGAAAGAAAGAAGATTGTCATCCCCGTCAAGGTTTTCGGAAGATGGGACTCGCTAGGCATTGAAGTAAAAGACCTAGGCCTGAAGCCGTACATAAGCCTTGAGCCGCACATACTGCCGCGCTCTGCAGGCAAGTACCGCAGGACCTTCCACAAGTCAAAGGCGCATATTGTTGAACGGCTGGCGCTGCACGTCATGCAGCCGGGCCACATAGGAAAGACGCATAGGAAGTCTTCCGGCAAGCTTGGCGGTGCCTTATACACGTCCCTCCACGAAGTAGAGAAGGCCCTGGAAATCGCGGAATCTGTCGAGAAAAAAAACCCGATTGAAATCTTGGTAAAGGCAATCGAGAATGTAGCTCTTCGCGAGGAAATAATTTCTTACCAGGTTGGCTCCGTGATTGCGCGCGAAGCCGTAATATCCGCGCCGCAGCGCAGAGTCGACAAGGCCCTCAGGATGTTCGCCCAGGGCTCCCTTGCAAAGGTGCGAGGAAAGAAGTATTCTATTGCTCAAGCTCTAGCAGACGAGATGGTCGCGGCATACCGCGGCAAGGAGTCCTTTGCATTGCGCGAAAAGGAGCGCATAGAAAGGGAAGCTGCAGGAGCACGCTGATAGAGCAATTGGATTTTCTAGAATGGAAGCAAAGCGCTCGACGCACCTTCAGTGCGTCACTCTGCTTTGCTCCGTTTTGGGAAATACAAAAACCTTTCCCATGACTATTGGGAATGTGCCTCTTTAGGCCAAAGGGATTTGTATGGCAAAGACGAAGGAAGAACTTATACAAGAGCTGATGCACCAGCCCGCCCAGATACGCAACATAGGCACGGCTGCGCACATAGACCACGGGAAGACTACTCTTTCTGATAACCTGCTCGCAGGAGCGGGCATGATATCCGAGCAGCTGGCAGGAGTAACCCAGTTCATGGACTTCACGAAGCAGGAGCAAGAAAGGGGAATAACAATCTGGGCTGCAAATGCAAGCATGGTGCACAACGTCGACAACAAGGACTACCTCATCAATCTCATAGATACCCCGGGCCACGTCGACTTTTCCGGGGATGTTACGCGAGCTATGCGTGCGATAGACGGAGCGATCGTCCTTGTGGACGCCGTTGAGTCAGTAATGCCCCAGACCGAGACTGTCATCAGGCAGGCGCTTCGCGAAAGGGTAAAACCCGTGCTATTCGTCAACAAGGTGGACAGGCTCGTGCGCGAGCTCAAATTCACCCCGGAGCAGATGCAGGAGCGCTTCATAAAAATTGTCAACGATGTCAATCGCCTTATTCTCAAATACGCAGAGAAGGATTTCGCAGAAAAGTGGCTAGTGAACATAGCAGCAGGCTCGGTTTCGTTCGGAAGCGCGAAGCGCAAATGGGCCATTTCCGCGCCGTGGATGAAGAAGAAAGGCGTAAGTTTCAAGGACGTAATAACTTACACCGAAGGGGAGAAGGACAGCGAGCTTGCCAAGATATCGCCGCTGCACCAGGTGGTCCTCGACATGGTTGTAAGGCACCTTCCTACCCCCGGCGAAGCACAGAAGTACCGCATACCGAAAATCTGGCTGGGCGACTTCGACAGCCCTGTTGCGAAAGACATGCTGATGCTAAACGAGAAGGGCACGCTTGCTGCGGTAGTAACAAAGGTCGTGCCGGACCCGCACGCGGGCTTTGTCTCAACTGCAAGGCTTTTCTCAGGCGAGATAAAGCGAGGACAGGAAGCGCGCCTTGTCGGCCTGCACCAGAACAGGAGAATACAGCAAATCGGAGTATACAAGGGGCCTGAAAGGATACAGATAGAAAGCGCGCCTGCGGGAAACATAATCGCAATAGTAGGACTGCCTGAAGCTTACTCTGGAGAAACTATCTGCTCGCCTGACATTGAAATCCATCCATTCGAGGCCATCAAGCACATTTTCGAGCCTGTCGTTACAAAGTCGCTAGAGCCCAAGAACCCGCAGGACCTACCTAAGCTGATACAATTCCTCAAGCAGGTCAGCAGGGAAGACCCGACGCTCGTGGTTTCAATCAACGAAGAAACAGGCGAATACCTAATTTCAGGCCTGGGCGAGCTGCACCTGGACGCAAAGATCGAGCGCCCTCTCAGGGAGAAGGGCATCGAGATAGGCTCTTCAATTCCCATAGTAGTTTACAGGGAAACCGTGCGTGCACTGAGCCCGCCGGCTGAAGGAGTTTCGTCCAACAGGCACAACCGCTTCTACCTTTCCGTCGAGCCCATCGAAGAAAAGATACTCCAGGCGATGAACGAAGGGAAAATACGCCAGGACAACGTCAGAAAATACCAGAAGGAAATAGCGCTCCAGTTCATAGAGTACGGAATGAGCCGCGATGAGGCGAAAAACCTCGTGGACATAAGCAGCAAGAACATACTCATCGACGCAACCAAGGGAATCCAGTACCTGCACGAGACCATAGAGCTTGTCACTGAGGCTTTCCAGAGGGCAATGGAGCAGGGTCCCCTTGCAAACGAGCCGTGCACGGGAATGAAAGTCAAGCTGATAGACGCAAAGCTCCACGAAGACGCAATACACAGGGGGCCTGCACAGGTCCTTCCGGCCGTTTCTGAAGCCGTGAAAGAAGCGATGCGAAGGGCAAAGCCCACGCTGCTCGAGCCGCTGCAGCTGATAAGGATAGACACGCCTGAAGAGCTCATGGGCTCTGCGATGAACCAGATACAGAACCGCAGGGGCCAGGTCGTGGACGTGCAGAACGAGCTGGGCGTCGCAATAATCACTGCTAAGCTGCCCGTAGCCGAGATGTTCGGCTTTGAGGCGGCGCTGAAAAGCGCAACGGGCGGAAAAGGCTTCTACTCGCTGATAGACGTGGTCTTCGACAAGGTGCCCGAGGACATCAGGATGCACGCTGTGGCAAAGATACGCGAGAGGAAGGGCCTGCCGAAAGAGGCAGTTTAGCGGGCTGAATGGGAACCCTTAAATAGATTCCCTTTTGATAGTCAGTAATCCTATTATAACAATAGGTAATTTTTGCGAAAATAGCTGGCTTTCCGGCAAATTGCCGGCAATGCCGGGTATCATACATAGGAGGTAATTGAAAATGGCAAATAAACCACACTTGAACCTGGTCACAATCGGACACGTCGACCACGGAAAATCCACCCTCGTAGGCAGGATTCTATACGATTCTGGAGCTATTCCCGAGACGGAAATGCGAAAGCTGAAGGACCTCGCCAAGGAGCTTGGAAAGGAAACTTTCGAGTTCGCCTTCGTCATGGACCGTGTCAAGGAGGAAAGGGAGCGTGGCGTTACTATTGACATCATGCACCAGAGGTTCGACACGAACAAGTTTTACTTTACAATAATCGACGCTCCTGGCCACAGGGACTTCGTAAAGAACATGATTACGGGTACCTCGCAGGCTGACGGGGCTATCCTCGTCTGCTCTGCTAAGGAAGGCATACAGGAGCAGACAAAGGAGCACATCTGGCTGACCAAGATTTACGGCGTAAAGCAGCTTGTCGTAGCCGTAAACAAGATGGACGCAGTCAATTACGACGAAAAGAAGTACCTCGAAACGAAAGAGGCTCTTACCAAGGTGCTGAAGGCTGCCGGACATGCCGCTGACAAGATACTTTTCATCCCGTGCAGCGGATACCAGGGCGACAACATTGTCAAGAAGTCTGACAAGATGGCCTGGTACAAGGGCCCGACCATCGTCGAGGCACTGGACCACTTTGAGGTCCCTGCACAGCCTGTCGACAAGCCGCTGCGCATTCCTATCCAGGACGCCTACGCCATTACCGGCGTTGGCACAGTGCCTGTAGGACGCGTAGAAACAGGCGTTGTCAAGGTCGGCGACAAGATAATCTTCATGCCCTCAAAGGCACCCGGAGAAGTCAAGAGCATAGAGATGCACCATGAGCAGGTAAACGAGGCGAGGCCCGGCGACAACATAGGATTCAACGTCCGTGGAGTCGACAAGAAGGCCGTAAAGCGCGGCGACGTATGCTGCCACGCAGACAAGCCTGCAAAGCCTGCCAAGGAGTTCACGGCCCAGATCCTGGTCCTGAACCATCCCTCGGTCATCAGCAAGGGCTACACCCCTGTCTTCCACGTGCACACTGCACAGGTCGCCTGCACCATCACGGAAATCGTGAAGCAGATCGACCCGAAGTCTGGAGCCACAGTCAAGGAGAATCCAGATTTCATCAAGACGGGAGATGCGGCAATCGTGAAGGTCAAGCCCACGAAGCCCCTGATCATAGAGAAGAACAGCGAATTCCCGCAGCTTGCGAAGTTCGCAATCAGGGACATGGGACAGACTGTAGCGGCTGGAATCTGCCTCGAAGTAGTCCAGGAAGCTTAGGCTTCTCTTTTTCCTAAATTTTCCTTTTAATTCTCTCCAAAATAGCTCTGGCTCCTTCACGCAATGCTTATATACTGGGCGAGACCAAAATAGCGCATCTGACAGGCAGTTCCAACAACGACTGCAGAAGGTTTTCAGATGGCTAAGAAAGAAAGGATTTCTAACAATGCCCTGGCGACGCTCGCCGTTGCTGCGCTGATCGTCAGCGTTGCAGGAACCATGCTTGCAGTAAGCCGCGGGCCTGCATTCACAGGATTCCAGACAGGTTCTTCTAATGCTACTGTCCAATTTACGCTCCAGCAGGTAGCTTCGATAAGGTTCGCGATAGCCACGGTCAACTTCGGAACGGGCTTCGTCAATACTTCAGCAGGAAACACAATCTGCATACTCGACACCAACGGCACCAACGACCCTGCAAAGTGCAGGAACTTCACGACCGTAACTCAGGGACTTGTCCTTGAGAACGACGGCACAATCAACGTCACAGTCAGCCTCGTCTCGAACAAGAATGACACAGCCTTCATAGGCGGAAACGACACGCTTAATGCCTTCAGATGGAGAGTCGCACAGAACGAAAGCAACAGCTGCGGAAACCTTACAGGTCCCACGACTTTCGTGGACGTCAACACGACTGCTCCGGGCACCCTGATATGCAACATCTTCAGCACAGGCAACGGAGGCTTCAACTTCCTTGACGCCCAGGACACGCTGCTGATAGACGTGAACATAACAATACCTTACGACGCATTGGCAGGGCCTAAGAACGCAACGCTCACGGCAACAGGCACAGCAGTCTAGCAAGATTTTTTTGCTTTGTTCTCCTCGTGCGCCACCAGAAGCTTATATACGGGGAAAAGCGGTGATATAGAATGGAAAGCGGCTTTTTGGAAGGCACTCTTGCCCTTGTTGCAGTCGCAGTGATACTTACTTCAGTCTTGGCAATAGGCAGCTTTGCAGCAAATCCGTACGCTTCGCAGGGCTTCCTGCCTGTCCAGAAGGAAGGCGCCGCGCCCTACGGATTTGCCCACGTATTTTTCGGCTTCGGGCAGGCTTCGGAGCCGTCTTCAGCGACCGTGACAGCCAATATTGTTCTAGGAGTGTCCGGTGGATAAATGGCAAAGCGAGAAGCTTCCCGCAACGCAGTAATACTGCTTTTCGCAGCAGCTATAGTGATAAGCGGCGTCGGAATGGCTTTTGTCGCCGGCAGGGCAGGCTTTCCGATAACAGGCTACCAGACAGGCTCAGCAAATGCAACGGTCCAGTTCACTATCCAGCAGGTAGCTTCCCTGCGCTTTGCAATCGATACTGTAAACTTCGGAACGGGCTTCGTGAACACCTCAGGCGGAAACACGGTTTGCATACTTGACACGAACGGCACCAACGACCCTGCGCGATGCAGGAACTTCACCACGGTTACTCAGGGGCTAGTATTGGAGAACGACGGGCTCGTCAACCTGACAGTCAGCCTCGTCTCGAACAAGAACGACACCGCTTTCATAGGCGGAAACGACACGCTCAATGCTTTCACATGGAGAGTCGCACAGAACGAAAGCAACAGCTGCGGAAACCTGACCGGTCCGACTTCGTTCGTTGACGTGAACACGACTTCGCCCGGCACGCTCATATGCAACATCTTCTCCGGCAACTTCGGGGGCTTTAACTTCCAGGACGACCGGGATACGCTGCTTATAGACGTGAACATAAGCATACCTTACGACGCTACGGCCGGACCGAAGAATGCGACTTTGACAGCGACGGGCACTGCGGTATAGGCTTTTCCTTAGCCAACCAACTACGAATAGCGAATGAACTGCTTGACGTGCCTTCGGTACGTCGGTTTGTTCGGCTTCGTCATCTTACAATTTGCTCCAGCTGCTGCTGTCGTCAGCATACAAGAACTTTATATTGTGCCTAATGCGAAAGTTTGATTATGTCCATGAGATACAGGCTTGCGCCTGCGCTAGCTCTGGTGCTCCTTTTTGCGGCCGTAGGCAGCGCGGTGAGCATACAGCCCGCCAAGATAGAGATGGCGTTTGCTCCGGGCCAGACCACCCAGTTCTCGTTTTACATCGGCGGCGCGGACAAGATTGCAAGCTACGTGGACGGGGAGCTTGCAAAATATGCGACGATATTCGACCCTTTCAACGGCACAGGGCCTAGGCACATCTCAATAACCTTGAGGCTTCCTGAAGAAGGTGTGCTTGAGCCTGGCAGAAGGACGCTGCTCGTAGGCGCAGCTGAAATCGCAGAATTCGGGGAAATCGGCGGGCTTGCAAGGATACAGGCGCCAGTCTACGTCGAAGTGCCATATCCAGGCATATTCCTCACGATGGACCTAGCCTACGCGGACGGCGACATAAACAGCATAATTCCCATCACAATAAGCACGACAAACAAGGGAACGCTGGAAGTCGGCGGCGTCAAGGCCTCGCTTGACATCTACGAAAATGCAACAAGCAACAAGATGCTTTCTCTCAACTCCACAAGCAGGAGCATAAGCCCCCGCGGCGGAGCCAACTTCAAGTTCAACGTCGACACCACGGGCTGGGCGCTTGGCGCATACAGGGTCAGGAGCCTGCTAAGCTATGAGGGCGGAGAGAAGGAGCGCGATGGGCTGCTAAGGCTCGGCACGCTCGGGCTGAAGATAGTCGACTTCACGGCAAGCTTTGAGCCTGACACAATAAACGCCTTTGCCATAGAGGTTGAGAATATAGGCAGCATACCGCTGCAGGACGTCTATGGCGAGATTTCGATAGGCGGCAAAGCCGTAAGGACGACCCCACAGAACATCCCCGGATGGCACAAGGTCAACCTGACGGGCTATTTTGACACCACTGGAATTGCCGAAGGCAAATACACCACCACGGCAACGGTCTATTATGCAGACAAGTTCGCGCAGCTCACGAAGGACGTGAGCCTTGCAAGGCTGCAGCAGGGCGCTTCCCAGGAGCTGCCCGTCGCGATACCTGCCGACAGCTCGCTCATCATTGCAGCCCTGCTCATAATAATCGGCGTGATATTCCTCTTGCTCAGGCGAAGGAATGGCTAGGAAAGTCAGCATCCATCATGACAGGCGAAAAAAGGTCTTGCTTGCGGGAATAGCCTTGCTCATACTCTTAGGCGGACTTATGGTCTACTTCGCCGGCGGAACGCCCGAGGAGACCAAAATCGTGCCGATGGAGCTGCAGGTAGGAAACAGGGTCGCGTTCAACCTGGACCCTGATGCGTTGCGGTTCGGCAGCACCACGCCCGGAGGCGGCGCCGAGCGCATACTCGAAGTCAAGAACCAGAAGCCCTATCCGATAAGGGTCGAGATATACGCGAGCGGGAACATCTCGATGTGGCTCAGGGCTTTCGACAACAGGTTTCCCCTCGAGCCTTTCAGCGCCAGGAACATAACCCTTAACGTGGACATTCCAGGCGGCGCCGCGCACGGCAATTACACGGGGACTCTGCTGCTAGTCTCGCTGAGGCGCTGGATATGAGATCAGGCAGCACGAGAATGGCCGCGATTGCCCTGATAATTTTCTCTCTTGCCCTGCAGATGTTGACGTTCATCTACATAATACCTTCCTCGGAACATACCGGCGGCGCAAGCACAACCGAGGGCCAGGTAAGCCTGTGCTTCAACACCCCGCCTGCGATAACGCAGCAATCGGACATCACGGCATCAGTGGGCAGCACGGTAAGCGGCGATGTCGACGCCACGGACGTGAACAGCGGAAGCACCATAATTTTCTTCGACAACACAACGCTTTTCGACATAGACAATTCCACAGGAATATTCAGCTTCACGGCACTGGCTGCGGACACAGGGACCCACCACATCAGGGTTTCCGCGATTGACAATTCGGGATGCCCCAATGCAAATTCCAGCATGGAATTCTTCATAACAATAGTAGCCGCGGCCGCTCCTGCGCCGGCTCCGGCAGGCGGCGGCGGAGGATTTCCCGCCCCATCATGCTCGCCCGAGCTCATAGGATGCAGCGAATGGTCCGACTGTCTGCCAGGCAATCTCCAGGTAAGGACGTGCGACCACAGGACGGCGACGTGCCAGATCGAGACAAGGAGCGAATCGCGCTTCTGCCTGTACATACCTCCGATAACCCCGCCGAACATAACCTTGCCGGGGATACAGATACCACCTATAATCATTACGCTGCCCCCCATCGTCACAAGGGAGCAGCTCTTTGACGTGCTCTTCGGCCTGATGATCGCCGTGGCGCTCTTCCTGCTGCTCATAGTGATGCACAGGAGGGCAAAGCCCATCGTGCACAGGATGCCAAAGAAACACCATGCCGCGCCGAAGCCCGCGAAAAGGAAGAAAAGGAAGAGGAAGCGCTGGACGGCGCCCAGCGAGCGCCCATTCTATGAGTAGAGCGCCTTCTTTGCCTCTTAGCATTGCTTTTATAGTTTGTGTTCGTAATCAATTGGTAAATTGCAGCGTCAATTGCTTGCTCCGCAAGTTTAATACGGTGTGAAAATGCAGGTCGCAAGAGTAAAGCTGACGGGAAAGGACCCGAAGGAACTCGACAGCATAACGAATGAAATCAAGGAGATTGCCGAGAAGATAGGCGTAGCAGTGCGAGGCCCGATCCCTTTGCCTACGAAGACGCTGCGCATACCTTGCATGAAGACGCCGTGCGGCGACGGAATGCACCGCGGCGGAGGAGGCGGCAACTGGGAACGCTGGGAGATGCGCATCCACAAGCGCATCCTGGATGTCGGCGCAAATGAGCGAGTCCTCCATGCAGTCACAAGGATACGCATACCGCGCGACGTCAATATTGAAATACAACTCACAGACTAGCTTCTGATAATTGCTCGCTTGCTCTTCAGCACGCCGATGCGCCGCTCGGCATACAGCTTGCAAACTCGTTGAATAGGTGATGAAAATGGGAGTAGAAAGGACACTAGCAATACTCAAGCCTGACGCAGTACAGCGCAACCTGGTCGGAGAGATAATCAAGCGCTACGAAAAGGAAGGCTTTCGCATAGTCGCGGCAAAGATGCTCCGCGCGGACGAGAAGATACTCAAGAAGCACTACCCTGACACGATGGCTTCGGCTGTGGGCCAGAAGTCGGCGAACGCCGGCGACGCCGAAGCGAAGCAGGACCCGACCGCTTTCGGGTTCAAGGTCCTGAAGTGGCTCAGGGATTTCATGTCCTCCGGACCAGTAGTCCCGATGGTTCTTGAAGGCGAGAACGTGATACAGCGCGCGCGCGAAGTCACGGGCTTCACGGATCCTTCGCAGGCAAAGCCGGGCACCATCCGCGGCGACCTGGGACAGGACTCGATACTCAAGGCGAACCATGAGAAGCGGCCAGTAAAGAATTTGATACACATGTCAGGCAACAAAGAGGAAGCTGCCGCCGAGATTTCTATCTGGTTCAAGCCCGAAGAAATAGTCAGGGACTGATTTGCGGCTATTCGTCAACTATGACCTTGAACCCGCCGTATGCCATGCGCTTCATGTCAAAGGGCATGCTTTCCATCTTTTTCTTGAACTTCGGGTCTTTCATCATCTTTTTCATATAATTCATAGCCTTCGCGTTCACGCGCTTGCGGTGCGCCTTTGACTTGAAGACTATGTACGAGAAAAGCACAGCATCGCCTTTTTTGGGCCTTGCTAACTGCGGGAACGTCTTGATCTTCATGCCGCCCATAGCTTTCGGGTGGAGGTCGTCTCCGACGCATTCCTTGTAGTCAAGGGCGCCGAACTTCCGCATCAGCTTTCCCATGTCTGAAGACATCTTGCGATAAGTCTTTAGGTATTTCTTAGGCACGGGCAGGACAAACCCGTCGACGTATCCTGCTTTCATAATCTGATTTCTCTTACATCTTATTTATACATATCTCAGGCGTATTCTTGGCTATGCAAGGTGCCCGGCATGACCGCCCAGAATTTACGACAGCCTATAGTCACTATAATGGGACACGTGGACCATGGCAAAACGACGCTGTTAGACAAGATAAGGACTACGACCGTTGCCCAGAAAGAGCCCGGCCAGATCACGCAAGCCATAGGCGCCTCGATAATTCCTAAGAACGTGATTGAGAAGATTTGCGGGAAGCTCCTGCAAAAATTCAAGTTTTCTGTCAATGTTCCCGGCCTGCTTTTCATAGACACGCCGGGACACGAGGCTTTCACTACGCTCAGGCGCAGGGGCGGGGCCATAGCTGATTTGGCGGTGCTGGTTGTAGACATCGCCGAAGGGCTGAAGCCCCAGACCATCGAGAGCCTCGAGATACTCAAAGGCTCGAAGACGCCCTTCGTCATCGCAGTGAACAAGATAGACAGGATACAGGGGTGGCGTGCGGATGAAAAGCCACTCTCCTTCCTGGAAAGCTTCCAGAACCAGAGCTCCTTTGCGCAGCGGGCGTTCGACGAATCTTTCTACAAAGTCCTTGAGCAAATTTCCCGCCACGGCTTCGGTTGCGACCGCTACGACAGGATAAACGACTTTACCAAGACGATTGCCGCAGTGCCGACGAGCGGAAAGACGGGCGAGGGCGTCCCTGACTTGCTTGCGATGCTCATCGGCCTGTCTCAGGCGTTCCTGAAGAAGCAGCTGCTGCTGACAGAAAACGTCCAGGGGTCGGTGCTTGAAGTCAAGGAAGCGACAGGCCTTGGCACTACACTGGACGTGATACTTTACGACGGCACGCTGAAGAAAGGCGACTACCTCGTCGTAGGCGGAAAAGTGCCGCTAGTGACGCGCATAAAGGCGCTGCTCGAGCCCGCGCCGCTGAAGGAGATGCGCGTCGAGAAGAAGTTCCAGCCCGTCGAGGAGGTGCGCGCAGCCACAGGGGTGAAAATATCCGCTCCGGGCCTTGAAAGCGTCATCGCAGGCTCGCCCATAAGGGCCACAAAAAGCATGGAAGAGGCGAAAAAGATGTTCGCCGAATTCCAGAAGGAGCTGCAGAAAGCAGAAATAGTAACTGAAAACGAGGGGCTGATAATAAAATCGGACACAATAGGCTCGCTAGAGGCTATGGAAGTACTGTTCAAGGAATTCCCGGTCAAGGAAGCAACGCTCGGAAGCCCAAGCAAAGAAACAATACTAAGGGCCGAGGCGAACAAGGACCCGTTCCATAAAATTGTCATAGTATTCAACCTGCCGATATCCGACGAAGTGAGGAAAGTTGCGAAGGACAGGAAAATAAACGTTCTCGAGTCCAACATAATCTACCACCTGCATGAAGAATACGTCAAATGGCGCGAGAGCGTCGCCGAGGAGATGCGGAAGAAGGAGCTCGAGGGAGTCACGAAGCCGGCGAAGCTGCGGCTTCTGCCGGGCTACGTCTTCAGGGCGAGCAATCCTGCCGTGATAGGAAGCGAGATAACCGGCCTGCTCAGGGCGGGCTGCAGCCTCATCAAGCCTGAGAAGGGCGTCGTAGGAAAGGTGATGCAGATTCAGAAGGAAGGCAAGACCGTGCTCGAGGCGAAGAGCGGCGAGCGCGTGGCCGTGAGCATAGAAGGGCCGGTTGTCGGAAGGCAGATAGTCGAGGGAGATATCCTTTACACCGACGTAACGACAGAGGAATACAAGAAAATGAAGAAGCTCTCGACGTTCCTTTCAGACACAGAAAAGCATGTGCTGCAGGAAATTTTCGAGCTGAAGAGGAAGACAGACCCCAGGTTCGGTCTATAGGTCTATAGTTTAAATGCTTTGTCAATGTGAATATAGAATCTCAAATTGCTTGGAGCAAATAGCTCACGAGGTTCGTTAAATTATGCCGGTATTCAAGTTCGTGATAAACGACAAGAAGGAGTCATACCAGGTCGAGAAGGACCAGACGCAAGCTCCTATACTTGGCAAGAAGCTAGGCGAGACGCTCGACGCAAGCTTCCTCGGCCTCGAGGGCTACGCGCTGAAAATAGCGGGCGGGAGCGACAAGGACGGCTTCCCCATGCGCTCGGACATAGAAGGCCCCATCAAGAAATTCCTCATACTCAAGAAAGGCGTCGGCTTTTCAGGAAAGCTCAAAGGACGGAAGAAAAAGAGAAAAGCCACCACGCGCGAAGGCGTGCGAAAGCGCAAGCTGGTCCGCGGCAACACGATTTCTACCGAGACTGCGCAAATAAACTGTACTATTCAGACTTATGGAGCAAAGCCGCTGGCAGAGCTCATACCCAAGGCCCCGAAGGCCGAAAAGGAAGCCAAGAAGTAAATTGGTGGTACGTTCTCTTTCTATCTTATTTTCTCCTCAGCTAAAACAAAGCTTACTTTCCGCTTTGCTTACTTTTTAAGCGTGTCAGCCAATTTAGAACGTTATTCGAGGTAATGATATGCCTAAACCAAAAGCCGCAAAGCCTGCCAAAGATGCAGAGAGCGCAAAAGCGAGCGAAGAGCACAAGTCTTCCAATACGGGAGTTCTGCTTCCTGAAGTGAACGTCGGCATAGTCGGGCACGTCGACCACGGCAAGACTTCGCTTGTCCAGACGCTCACCGGCGTTTGGGCTTCTAAATATGCGGAAGAGCTCAAGCGCGGGATTACTATCAGGCTGGGCTACGCGGATGCGACCTTCCACAAGTGCCCAAAGGACAACACTTACTGCACGACAGCCAAGTGCCCGAAGTGCTTCGGAGACGCGAAGCCTGTAAGGGCGATTTCTTTCGTAGACGCGCCCGGCCACGAGACACTGATGGCTACGGTGCTCAGCGGGGCTTCGCTCATGGACGGAGCGCTGCTCGTGATAGCTGCGAACGAAAAATGCCCGCAGCCCCAGACTGCCGAGCACCTCAAGGCGCTGGACATCGTTGGCATAAGGAACGTCGTGATAGTGCAGAACAAGATAGACCTGGTCGATGAAAAAAGAGCAGTGGAGAGCTACAAGGAAATCAAGGCTTTCGTCAAGGGCACAGTTGCAGAAAGCGCCCCGATAATACCCATTTCTGCGCTTCATGGCGCGAACATCGACGTGCTCATTGAAACTATCGAAAAAGTGATACCAACTCCTGCGCGCAAGCTGGACGCCCAGCCGCGCTTCTACGTTGCGCGCTCTTTTGACGTGAACAAGCCCGGCACCGAGATAGAAAAGCTCGTCGGCGGTGTAGTCGGCGGCTCGCTCACGCAGGGCGTGCTGAAGATAGGCGACGAAATCGAGATTGTCCCCGGCTCCAAGGTCGCGGACAAATACATTCCAGTAAAATCCAAGATAACCGAAATTTTCCAGTCTTCGCAGAAGCTGAGCGAAGCGAAGCCCGGCGGGCTCGTTGCGCTCCAGACCGAGCTGGACCCTGCGCTTACGCGCGGCGACGTGATGAGCGGAAACATCGCGGGCGTTCCCGGAAAGCTGCCTCCGTGCTCGGAGATCATCAAGTTCGAGCCAAAGCTTTTCGACTACGTGATAGGAACTGAAGGAAAGGAGAAGGTCGTTCCGATAAAAATAGGCGAGCCGCTCCTGATTACTGCTGCGGTCGCCAAGACCGTCGGCGTAGTGACAAGCTCGGGCGGCGGCAAGTCAGAAGTCAAGCTGAAGATCCCCATATGCAACGAGAAAGGCGCGAAGCTGTCGCTGTTCCGCCAGGTCGGCGGTCGCTGGCACCTCATAGGATATGGGGTAATAGCATAGTTATTATATAGCCTGATTGCTCGCCAAAGCTGCGTTATCTTAATTCCAGCCTTTAACAGAAGAAATAGAGCTAAATTTAGCCTAATTTTATTCCTGAAAGCTGACTAACTTTGATTTATTGGAAAGAAAACTAAATGCCTTCCTCTTCCTTGGCGCGCTTCTCAACTTCCTCTTCGATGTTCAGCGCCTCTGCTATCTCCTTGTAGCGGTTCCGTATCGTCACTTCCGTAACGCCTACGACGTCAGCTACTTCGCGCTGGGTCTTGCGCTCGCCTTCAAGGACTGAAGCTATGTAAATAGCCGCAGCAGCACAGCCGCACGGGCCCTTGCCGCTTATCACGTCCTTTTCCTTGGCTTTCTTGAGGATCTTTATTGCGCGCATCTGGACCTTGTCCGAAAGCTTCAACATTGAGCTGAAGCGCGGAATGTAAGTCTCAGCACGGGCAGGCAGAATCCTCAGGTCAAGCTTGCGTGAAATGTACCTGTAAGTCCTGCCGAGCTCACGCTTTCCGATACCGGAAGCCTGAGATATCTCAGTCAGAGTGCGCGGAGTCTCATACTCGCGTGCAAGCGAGTAGACAAGCGCAGCAATTATCGATTCAATAGACCTGCCCCTAACGAGTCCCTTCTGGAGTGCGCGCTCATAGAGCTTTGCGACCTCCTCATGCAGGGTCTTGGGAAGACCGAGGTATGAAACCGGACGCTGAAGCTCTGAAAGAGCGAAAGACATGTTCCTGTCCTTGCTCGTAAGCAGGCGCTTCTGCCACTTGCGTATCCTGAAAAACTGCGAGCGCTTCTTGGCAGGGACCTTGAAGAGCTCCGTAGCCCCTTTTCCTATCTCAGTCGTCAGACCCTTGTCGTGGCGCTTGTGAGTAAGCGGAGCACCAGTACGAGCACGCTTTATCTTCTGCTCGTGGTCGAAAGCACGCCAGTCCTGGCCGACGTCGACCATAGATTCCTCTACGACGAGGCCGCACTTCTGGCAAATCCTCTCTGCTTTGTCAGGGTCATGATAGAAATGACCTGATCCGCATTCCGGACACTTTGCTTTCTGAGCCATATGAAAACACCCACACAGACGCAATTTACCCCTAAAAGGTAACATGGCGTCGATAGACTAATGAGTTCAAACGGAAAGTATTTAAAGCTTTCGATTTGTCCCCTTAAATATAAAGGCTGTTTTGCACTCTTCGGGAGTAAAATCCGTTAATTTTCCCCATATAGATAGCAGGAGGGCTAAATCCTCAGGAAGCCCGTGACGAAGCCCAGCGCCAGGAGCAGCACGCCCATAAGAATCCACTCGCTTTTGCCCCCGGTGGTTATCATCCCCTTGAACCTGGGCCAGGCTATGGGCCACAAGGGCATTATTCCCCGGTGTGTTAATGAATCGGCTATCAGGTGGGAAGCCCATCCGATGCCCAATGCTATCGCCTGCGAGCTCACAAGGAGCCCTATCGCCATGCTTCCCCACGCCACGATGAGCAGTGCCCATACGTTGTGCAGGAGCTTGCGGTGCATGAACCGCAAATCCAAGTCGGGCAGCAGCGCTCCTATCGCTGCAAAGATTGCCAGCGACCAGGGAAGCTGCATGGTTACCTGCAGAACCAGGAAAAGCAGGACAGCAAAAACTATGTGCGTGTTTCTCGTCGGCATTCATTCACCATACTATTGCTCAGCTTTAGCTTCGTTATTCTAGCTTCGGTTTAAAATAAATTCATTGCTTTTGATTTGTATGCTTTCTCTGGACTATTCCGACAGGGCACTTCCTCCGCAGGCGCTGAAGAAAGTCTTCCCGAGGCTCGAAAGCCTCAGGAAAAGCCCTTCGGCGCTTTCCCATACTGCCGTAAAAAACGCCATTACGGACCTTCACAGCACGGACGACGGGAAAAGCGGGTTCCAGAACATATTCGAGCAGGCGGGAAGCGAGGCTTTTGCCTTCACGTGCCACCAATGCTCCTATGCCCTGGCCCTTGTGCTCTCCCTCAAGGGTTTCAAGTGTACTCTGCTCGATTGCTTCGAGATTGAAAACCCTGAAAAGAACGGATGGAAGATCGTGAAAACGGCGCCGGAAGCGCGCTTTGTTGAAGCAGGCATGGACTACAACCCATATTGCCTGGTTGCTTTTTCCCTAAGCAACCTGGAGTATCTTGTCAGCGCAAAGCATTTCGCGATAATCGACAACGCCCTGAAAAGCCTGCTGGCGACTGCCTCGCACGGAGCCGACAAAACAGGGCTATACATAGGAAGGATTTTCAGCGAGGACCTGCAGAAAAACTACCCGCACTGGGACCACATGCGCTTCCCGGTGTGGCTCAAGACAGACGGCCATTCTGCAAAATACTACAAAGTGTTCCAGCGTGTCCCTTTAACCCTTTAGCGCCTTCGCAAGGTCTTTGGGCTCTGCGTAGCTAATTATTTCCTTCATGTCGAATTCGAATTCTGGGGGGAATTTGCCGTCCCTTAGAAGGGGCTTTATCCCGATGAGCTTCTTTACCATTCCTTTACTTTCCTGGTAATTCCATTTCATGTAACCTATCTCTGCCATTACGCCTGCAGAGAGCCCGGCGCAGACTACAAAATCAGGCTCGGTCACAAGAAAATGCAGGAGCTTATGCCAGTCCTCTTGCTTTATTGCCTTGTCCGCAAGCTTAACGCTCGAAAGGTAGGGCTGAGTATCCCAATCCCAGTCGTTCTCGGTATAGACAATCTGGAGCTCTTTGCCGCCTGCAGTCTTGTATGCGTCTCCAACAAGCCTTATCATGCCGGAATAGTTGAATCCTACGAGCAGCTTTGCCCCTGACTTTGCAAGGCTTTCTCCCACTGCCTTTGCGAGGCTTTTGATTTCAGGCACAGGCTTGCCTATTATTTCAGAAAACTTGCCTATGTTTGTCGGTCCTATCAATGAAACAAGCATTTTCCCACCAAACTGCCTGTAACTGAATTACCAAAAAGCTTTTTAATAGGAGACGACGATTAGAAGAGTATTGCTGCAAGAAATATTATACGAATTTGCTTGCAGTTACATTACTAATTTGCTGCCGGTTGGGCCCGACAGCTTATTAGCAAATAGCTCGCTTTAAGCGAGTAAATATAAGAGAAAATCAGAATCAACGTTTGGGCACGTTGATTTGGATTTGCATTTGGGCAATGCAAAAATGGGCAGTTTCGTTCTTAGCTAAAGGAATAGTCAATTCCCGATATATAAAGGCGATTGTGACTGCGACGTCTATTTCGCAGGATATAGTTCGCCTTCATTTCGGGACTGAAATTGCTGTCGTGAAGCGAATAGCTGCTGCGGCAGTTAAAATATGGTGATCATTGTGGCAGATCTAAGCGGTTTGGGCGGAAAGAGCTCTTTTGATAACGTGCAGGACTTCGAGTCCTACAAGGCGCGTGTTATAGTCATCGGCGCAGGAGGCGGCGGATGCAACACCGTGACAAGGCTTGTTGACATGGGGATAAAAGGCGCAACGACTGTTGCTATCAACACAGACGCCAAGCACCTCAATGTAACAAAGGCGGACAAGAGAATTCTCATCGGAAAGAACCTCACAAAGGGCCTGGGAGCAGGCGGCTACCCGGAGATAGGGAAGCAGGCTGCGCTCGAGAACAAGAACGAGCTGAGGCAGATCTTCCAGAACGTTGACCTGGTTTTCCTTACATGCGGCCTCGGAGGCGGGACCGGAACGGGCTCACTTCCTGTAGCGGCTAAAATCGCGAAAGAGGCAGGCGCTATTACTATTGCCACTGTAACGATGCCGTTCAAGCTCGAAGGCGCCAGGATAAACAAGGCCGAGGAAGGACTTGAGGCGCTCAGGCAGAACTGCGACACTGTAATCGTAATAGAGAACCAGAAGCTTCTCCAGCTGGCAGGAGACATGCCGCTAAAAGCTGCATTTGGCGTTGCAGACGACCTGATGTCAATGATGATAAAAGGCATCACAGAAACGATCACCGAGCCTTCGCTCGTGAACCTCGACTTTGCCGACGTCCGCGCAGTAATGCACGACGGAGGCGTAGCCTTCATCGGAGTAGGAACCAGCGAAGCGGACCATGGCGACCGTGCTGCGGAAGCAATTGGACGTGCACTCAACCACCCGCTCATAGAGGCGCAGTACGAAGGCGGGACTGGCGCATTGATACAGGTAATCGGCGGCAAGGACATGACCCTGGAGGAAGTGAGCCTGGTAGGCGAGCGCGTGCAGTCGCAGCTCGACTCATCGGCTAACGTGATCTGGGGAGCGCGCCTTGTGCCCGAATACGACGGGAAGCTCCAGGTCATTGCAATCATAACAGGCGTAAAGAGCCCGTACATACTTGGCAGGAACTCAGCCGGGGCAAAAGGCTCTGTGAACGTGAAGCTGAGCAAAGACCTCGGCATAGAAGTGCTGTAAACCAATTGCTGCGCACCTTCGGTGCACAGTGATCATAGAAATAGCTGCCGCGTGCCAAGCATGCGGCAGTCAGCTTATGCTGACCACACCCCACAACTAGGGCGGTCGGAGTAGGTGACGACTGGCAGGCAGAAAAAAGCTGCTCAAGGACCTTATACGTCCCTGGCGGCCTTCTTGGCTTGCTTAGAAAGTCTGATTCCGGCCGCCCGTTTCTCTTTACTATCAGAGCAAAAAGAAGCCTATTGCAAAACCTATACCGAAGCCGATGCCGAGAGGGACTACCCCTGCAACTAATCCAATCACAGCCACGGCTTCTGGCGCGATGGCGGTGACTCCTGCTGTAATGGTTGCAAGGCTTGTTATGCCGAAATAGATTGCACCCGCGATTATTATGCCAGCAAGCAGCGCCCATTTCATAGCTTTCTTTGAGAAATAGCCCAGCACGATGCCTGCAATTAAAGGAAAGATGGCGGCCACAGGTATTGGTATTCCTGCTATGGAGCCTGACAACAGCTCAAGGACCATGACTATACTGGGAAAAGCAAAACCTTAAAGCAGAATAAGCTACTTCTTTTTCTTGTGCTTCTTTTGCTTCCCTGAGAGCTTGTCAAGGAAAGTAAGGTCGCCAAGCGGCTCTTCGTGGTGCTTCTTCTCTTCCTTGTGGACTTTCTTGTGATGCTCTGGGACGGAAGCCTTCAGGCCCAGAGCTTGCGCGACTTGGCGGAACCTGTCGGCAGTACCTGAGTTGGGCTTTTCCACTATAAGCGGCATTCCCCTGTAGGTGCTTTTCTGCACTTCCTTGTCCTCGGGGATTTCCGCGAGTATCTTGCATCCGCAGAGCTTCTCTATCTCCGCCTCGGAAATCTCATGCTCCGCGTTCTGGACCCTGTTGAGCACGACACCTATTATGCGCTTCCTCATCTTCCTCGCAAGCTGGAGCGTCTTCAGTGCATTGGAGATGTCCACGAACTGCGGCACCGTGATTACGATTATCTCGTCGGCTGCTTCCATTGCGGTTATTGCTTCCTTGCCAAGTCCGGGGGCGCTGTCGATTATAATATAGTCGTATTTCAGGCCCTTGATGACTTTCTTCAGCTTGTCGACGTTCTTGTCGGAGTAGAACGAGAAGTTGCAGGGGATTATGCTGACGCCGATGCTTGGGTGGACGTAGACGCACTTCTGTATCTTGAGCTTGCCCTCGAGCACGTCGTTAAGCGAGACGGGAAACTTCTCGTGGAAGCCGAAATGCAGGCCGAGGCTCGGGCTGGTTATGTTGCCGTCGACGGCTGCGACGTTCTTGCCGAACTCAGTCTGGAGCACGGTGCTGAGGTTTGCGGTGAGCGTAGTCTTGCCTACACCCCCTTTTCCCGACAAAATGCTGATTATTTTCGACATTCTATCACAAATAATTGCTCGGTTCCTTGAACCCTCGTTAATTTACCAATTAATCAAAGCCCGTAAGATATGAAACTCTTAAATTAGTATGAAAACACCTCTAATAAAGGGCGTCTTATGCGCATTACCTACTGGCTGATACTGGCTTCTTTTGCAGTTTTTGCTGCAGAGCTGCTGCTTCCTGACCTACTGGAAGCGCTGGCTTTCTCCCCGGCGCTGCTCGCGGCGAAGCCGTGGACTGCCCTGACTGCAATTTTCGTCCATGCAGACCTTGTGCACCTGCTGCTGAACATGATGGTCCTGTTCTTCTTCGGAGTCGCGGTCGAGGA
>Ga0187893_10003958_pt1 | contig 28975 bp, 18 predicted proteins | sample MA1701074metaG_FD_139574 | JGI IMG/M metagenome (GOLD analysis project Ga0187893, IMG submission 139574) | White microbial mat communities from a basaltic lava cave in the Kipuka Kanohina Cave System on the Island of Hawaii, USA - MA170107-4 metaG ...
AACAGCGGCAGCGAAACCAGCGACACGAGAGAAAAGCAGGCAAACTAGGACATTACCCCCTCGTTTTGCAGTCCAGCTGAAAAGCAGAGTAAACGTGAGCGCAAAGGTTGCGTTGGCCCAAAAGGCGATGCCATTGAGCCCCCCGTATTTGTGAATGAGTGCCAACAGAACATCCGCAAGCCATTCCCACGAAAACCAGGCCTTACCGTAGTTGGTATAGGAAAAGTAGTCACCCGAAGGAAGGGTCCAGGTCCGGAGAATCGTTTCCCCGTGCCGAATATGCCAGCCCGTGTCGCTGTCGTAGAGGACGCCCGACTCATTTAGCAGGCTTGGGCCGAACAAATAACCCAGGAACAGAACATCCTTAATCGACGGGAAAAGCCACTGAGCTAGGGGCGGAATCGGGGCTGGGGCCCTGTTCATTGGATCTCAACTTGAATGGCCGGAAACATCCGGGGCAATTCTTGAACGCTCCCGTGAAAGAGCCGTAAGCCTGATGGGGTCACTACAAAATTCTCAGACGGATACTGATCTAGAGCTATTCCCAGCTGGAAATCGGGATTTCGAAGAAATTGATCGGCATACAAGACAAATTGCTTCACTCCGGGAAGAACTCGGAGCACCTCCACTAGTTCGGTCTGCCGGTGGAAGCCGGCAAACAATTGCTGGCTTCCTTCGAGGGAATAGGGCTTCGCCTGGTAGGTGTGATACTCGGGCAAATGGAACGTAAATTCCCGAAAGCCGTTAAACATGAAGTCAGCGCTTACGAGGAGTGTTGCTTCCGGCGGCCAGGTCCTTCGAATCTGGCTGGTAATCTCCTGAACCTCGGACTCGTAGAGCCGAATCCGCTTTTGGGAGACAGCCGTGTTCATGAAGAGAAATACATAGAAGTTGGAAATCACCAGGACAGCCACCACCATCACAGCGCCGCGCCGCAACGCAGGTTCAGACCCACCGCGACAAAGCGTGTCCAGAATTCTCCTCACGGCCGGCGGCAACAGAAGCAGTAACGCCGGAAGATAAATCAGACTGTGGCCAGTTTGGATTGGGTGGGAATAAACGAGAACGAAAAACGACAGCGGAGGGATAAGCCAAGCCGCAAAGAATTGCCAAACTTCCTTGCGAACCAATACCCTCAATCCTTCTGCTTCGACGGAGAAAAGAAGCCCCAAAAGCAAGAACATACAGCCCGCCCCCGTCCCAAGCAGGAAAAAGTACCCCACGCAGACGCTGTTGAAAGGTAGCCATTCAAGCGTCAAACCATGCCAGTTCGAATTCAACCAATGATCGCGTAGGGCGGCCTGATAAGCAGTCAATCCACCAGACAGGTGCGCCATCGGGAAATACCATGCCGCGACGACGGCGATAAGAACGGCAATGGACAATGAGATTCGACGTGTACCGGCTTTTCTGATCGAAAAGAGAAAAAGCGGAAGCATGAATGGGAGGGTGTTCTGTCGAACCCCTCCAGCAATGCCCAAAACCATCGCGGCCAAATAGCTGAGACGGTAGCCTCCCTGCGAAGTTCTCCAGCACAGGAGAGCCAGACAACTCACCAGCAGGCAGTCGAGCATATTCGACAAAGCGACTTCGCCATGAAACCAGAACGTCGGACTCGTCGCAAATAGCACAGCCGTTGTGAGACCTGATTCCCGTCCGAACAATTCGGCTCCCAGTTCAAAAACCACCCAAACGCAAAGGGTGCTGAACACAACGTTCAGCGCGACAAGACTACGATTTGGATCCTCAAAAACAAGATTGGCCAACCTGCCGGCCATCACAAACAAGAAGTAGCCTGGTGGATGCGGCTGATGCAACCGCACATCGTAGTGCAAGACCCCCAAGACGTATTGGATCGAGTCCAAACCGTAAGGCATCTTCGCCAGAAATGGGAGGCGAGAAACCAGAGAAAACAAAACAAACGCCAACGACGGCGCAGAGCGGGACTGCCTGAACAGCATGAAATCAAGGACACTCATTCTACAGAGCAGATCCAATGCAAGATAATAACGAAATCCTCAAGTTGCCCGTGGAGTACTCCAAGCACTTTTTTCAGACTGCCTTGCCGAATCCATCCGTCAGGTAGTTCGTGACGAAGCAATCTTCCTCAATGGTAAATCAAAGTAAAGATGAAGATTGCCACCACGCGGGTCGCATACTAGGCGCACAGCCTCACAGGCCCATTAAGCAGATTCAAGAGACGCAGACGCAACGCCATCCGGCTGCCTCTTCATCCCTCTCTTGACGGAGTCAATGACGGCCAAGACTAGTAGCGTCATTCCGGAGACGAGAGAGAGGATCAGCCCCCCGGTTCGCCAAAGGGTCGTTCGAAACTTGATGTCTATTCGATGTTCCCCCGGGGAAGTATCCAGCAGCAGCGCGCCGATTGTCGGGTCGACGCCGTGGCTCGTCACGACCCCGTTGTCGAGCACGGTCCAGCCTGGGTAGTCGAGAAGACGGATCCTAATTCGAACGGGTGTCTCGGCTTCCACAACCAGACTTCTGTTCTCTGCTGCCCAACGTTCAATCCGTACACGTGCCTGCCCATCTATAACGGTGAAAGGCGGGTCGGTGGGCCAAATCTCTTGACGCTTCCAATCAACCATCGCCCGGGGGTTGTACTCCGGTGCGTTCTGGACACTTCGGCGAGCTCGCTCATTCTGTTCCTCCGACAGGAAGCATCCACTGAGAATTAGAACGCCCGTCCCCAGAACCATGGAGAAAGCCAATGAGAGATGAAGTAAATTCAGCCAGCTCTGAGGTCCTCGCTTGCGGAACGAGTCTAGGCTCAAGCCCCCAATCAAGACAACAGCCCAGGAAAACACCGAAAGCCAGCGTGTGGAAAATTGGATCTGAGTCAACCGGGGCACCCAGTCCCACACCCAGGCCGAAGGCCGCGACATCAAGAACAGACAACTCAGCCCCACTCCAGCAACAAAGCCAAGTTCACGCTTCACAGTACTGCTCACTTTGCCTGTCCAGAAAATCAATAGCAGCCCAGTGATTGCCCAGGCGGTCTGGAATAGTGTGATGATCTGAAGTAGTACGGTGGTACGGGATTGAAAGGGCGCATGACGAATGAAGTCCGGTGCCGGAAAGAAAAGGAACGTGTTCCGAAAGTTGAACTCAGGTCGGAGGGTGATGTAGTCAATGTGCACAAAACGCTGTTCGTAGCATGCTGGGAGCAGAAAGAAGGCAGCCAGGGCCAGACCCAGTCCAGTTGCCGAACCCACACGGCCCAGCGTCACGAGAACCCTTTTGCTATGCAAATGAAAGACAACATAACCCGCAATCACGAAGCTGAACATGTAGGCAGAAACCAGATGGGTTAGAATTAGGCCACCATAGCAGACCGCAAACATCCGCATCGGTCGGCTATTCCAGCGATCCGCGTCCAGCATCTGCCGCAGAAACATCAGAATCAGAGGAAACCACACCCATGCCCAAGGCTCGGCATACAGCGTCCAGTAACTAATATCGAGCACGTGAAACGGAAGCACGACATACAGCAGTGCCACCACCAACGCAGCCTTGCCGTGGACAAGGCTGCGAGCGTAGACAAACATGGTCAGACCGGACACGAAGAGCGCAAGAAACCTGGCCAGCTTCATTGCAACAATCACAGAACCCGTTACAAACTTGAACAGCGCCGTCAGATAGTAAACGAATGGTGAGTAAAAGATGAAAACCGGGCTGCCATAGCCTCCGTTGGAATCTGGCAGCCAGCGAGGCAGCCAGTGACCTTGCGCCATGCTCGTAGAGAACTGCTGCACCCAGCTCATGTGCAGCACGGAATCATCGATGACGCAGGAGGGGAAGTTAGGATTCGTAAACTGGCGGGCAATGACTAATGCAGAAAGCAAAAAGAGGCAGAGTGCCGCGCGCCAGAGAGAAAGGGGCTCGGCCTCGACCGATTCTCGCCGTCCTGGCTTATCGGGAGGCATCGAAAGCATAGCGAGCTAGAATCCTTCAATCGGGAGTAACGCCGCAACGGTTCACGCATCCCATTCGCAGCCGATGGATGACGATTGCGGTCGACTTCCCGCTCGGGATGCTGAAAGAGTCTTCAGGTTCTGAGTGATCGACGGATGACAAACCAGCTGGGCCGGTGCGAAATGAGCATCGCGATCATGTAGGTTCCGAGTGCAATCAGGTTCAGAAAGGCAACTCCGTAGATCATCGAAGTGTTCTCGAGGATCCCACCCACAAGCGCTCCCAGCAGGTTCGCTCCAAAAGCCGCCGGAATATCTTTCACTGATTGGAAAGCCGACGCAAAAAGAATTCCTGCAAAAAATAGCGGCAGCCCCGCGATCGTGCCACCAATCATCGTCTTGGAAAGAAAACTGAAGCCCGAGAGTACATCAGGTCTGAGCCAATAGCTAAACATAAGACAACCGGCCAACCCCGCATAAGCCCAGTTCGGAGAAGGCCATTTGAAGCGCATCACCAGGACGTTGGCGAGCAGGATCATCACCAGTACCGCGGTGATCACAACCGAGTTCACGAGCCAGGTGGAACCAAAAAGCAAAGACAAATCACTGACGCTTTTCACCTCGATCAGCATAAATCCAACGCCCAGGAGAAAGAAGTAGCCGTGGAAGTCGGTCGAACTGGAAGCCAGCACCTTCCGAACCCAGAAGAAACTCATCAAGAACAAGACACTCAGCGTAAACCAATAAGCAAAGGGAATTGACCTGCTGTGCAGATAGAGGAATGGCCAGTCGTCCGTTGGTAGAGGCGTACCGGCGCGCGGAATGCGATCGTTAATAACCATCTTCTCCAGATCCGCCTGGCCACGGATGCCCGCAAGAGTCGCACTGGGACCGGCGATGTACGAAATGCCGGAATCATAGGGTGTCTGGAGACACAGCGGCTCCGACTCAAAGGCCTCCTTCAGGAGGCGATAAAACCGCTCTTGAATCCATGGTTCGGTTAGAGCAAAACTCAAACAGAGGGTCCCTCCTTTACGTAAATGGGCACGTGCTTCCTGCAGACTCTCCAAGGTATAGATGTAGTTGTCGAGCCGAATGCTCGACATGCTGGAAAGGAGTGTTTGCGAATCGAGCAACCCAAAGACGATCAAGTCGTATTTCTCCCGGCTCTGCTTAAAGAAAGCCCGTGCATCGTCATTGAACACCCGCACGCGGTTTGAGGCATAGGGATTCTCAGGATGCAGGGCCTTGCCCAGCTTGAGGATCAGCGGATCAATTTCCACCGCGTCCACGCGGGCTGCGCCGTGTCGCAGCGCGCTAGCCACGTCGTTTCCAGATCCGGCCCCAACCACCAGCACCGATTCCGGACGCACGAAGCGATAGATGAGGCTGTAGTAGGGCCGCGCCTGGGCCGTGAAACGAGTTTCCACCGATCCTTCGGAAAGATTCATCATGCGCTGGTGGTAGTCGTGGTTCACATTGAGATTGTGGCCGACGATGGGCGAAGAGGGATTCGCTTCATCCGCCCGCATGGGACTTACATCAATGCGATAGTACGGCGACCAAAGCGCCTGTTTGGGGACAGTGGCGATGGCCACCAGGATGACGAGGTAGACCACACTGGCTGATTTGTTTTTCTCCAGAGACGCTGCTAGCAAGAAAAACCCAAGTGCAAACCACGCCAGCGGCGGCCACCCAGCGAAAGAGATCACCGAAAACGCCAGCACTCCAGCCAGACTTCCGGCAATGTTGATCGTATAGGCTGGCAGAGGCTCCAACTTTTCCAGTAGCTGCCCCATCTTTTGTCCCAACGCCAGGAATACGCCAACGTTCAATGCAAAAATTGCGACCACGACGAGCAAGAATTTGCCGAGCGCCAAAACTTTGCTTGAGAGCGTGGCGTAGTCGAATCCTCCGGTGACGTCTCCGACGATCAGGTAGTCTGCGATGGGAAAGGGCAGGAAGGTAATCCCGAGTTGACGCGAGAAAGCCACTAGCATGCAAAGGATGCCCATGCAGTAAGGGAAATAACGGAAGTAGTCTTTCCTTACTCTCGCGCAAGCGCATCCGAGACCCAACCCCAGGAAACTGGCGATGAGAGGCACATTCTTCAGATAGGCAAAAACCCGGACTTCCGAAGACAGCCATCGAATGACGATGAGTTCGAAATAAAGTGCAAGAAAGCTAATCAGAAACAGTTGGACGGCCGGTTTCTCAGCCTTGGCAAATAACGGCATGAACGACTCTCCTGAAACCTAACCTTATGATCCAGACGGGGGATTTCTTTTGCATGCTGGGTAGTCCCGCAGCGCGTGGAGAAAACTCTCTGAATTGATCGTCATCGAAATCGGTTTCCTTCAACTCTAAAAGAGATTCTAAGGCAGGACTGTCCCGCAGCCGCCGAACAGATCGACTGAAACACCCTGAAACTCTCGAGCTTCGTCTTTCTGACAGTGCTCGCCGAGCCACCGAGACGTCAATTCCTGGGGATCATGATACTGCGTGCGAAGTCTCACAAGCCAAATCCTCTGGGCGCTTGCAGCCAATCCTCGCAAGGAGGATATGTCCTCCGAAGTTCGAATCACGAAAGCATCAGGTTGATTTGGGGGGTTGAGAAAACTTCGTGGGATTCCGGTGCGCCGGATTCTCCCAACCTGCTCCGGGTGGTACCAGTTGAACAGAGTCTCCGCGGAATAAGTGACGAAAACTAGCAGATCGCCGGCTTTGTATTGTTGCACCACGTACGCGGCGGCAGAACGAAAATCTTCCTTGCGCTCAAGCCGATAGTAGCTCGCCAACGACAATGTGAGGTGTGCCAGGATCAGAAGAAAAAATCCAATACTGACCCATGCTTTTGGGTTTTGCGAGGAAGACAATTCGAAGACATTCTGTGTTCCCAAAGCAAGAAGCAGCGCGACTCCCAGGGTTGAAGGCAAGAAGAGTCGATCGATGTAAACATTCACAACCCAAATGCTGAAGAGCGTCACGGCGAGTAGCGGAACAATGACCAAGCTCGCCGCAACGAGATAATGTCGCCAGAGTGCACGTTCCCACAAGAGAAGAAGCATTGCGAGAGGACCAGCGAAGCCTAGAAACCAAGAGAGATTCAGAAGCTCTGGTACATGCTCGGTATACCCGAGCACTTTCGTAGCTTCATTTGAAATCAACGGGGCCATTGAGGTAAGTTCCATCAAGGTCTCGATCAAAATGCCGGGGCCATAATCGAGGGGTCCCGAAGCCACTCGCTGCCTGTAGTTCGCCGACTGGTTTCGGAACGAAGACAACCAAGGCAAGAACAGAACGGCCACCAGGACTTGCGCCACTAACCAGGCGCGTATTTTCTTGTTGTCTCTCCAGTCGCACAGAAGCAGAAACAGAATCTGATTGGTTCCCCAATACATCAAAGCTGTCGAGTGCGAGTACATCATCAAGCTGGTTGCCCCAACATACAGGCACAAGCTCCAGCGGGAGCTTGGATTCCGACTCCATTTCACCAGGAACAGCAGTGAAAGGCCATACAGGAGGCAGTAGAGGCTGTAAGATCTCGCCTCTTGCGAGAACCAGACATGGAAAGTTGACAGACAAAGGAAGAGACTGGACAGCAGCGCGACTCGTCGGTTGAACAAACTTTCGGCAATCAGGAACAGCACTGGAATTGTCGCGATTCCAATCAGAGCGGAAGGCAGCCGCAGCGAGAAATCAGAGTGAATCCACGGGCTGACCATGTGTAGTGCCAGGTAGTAGAGTGGCGGGACGTTATCGACGAGCGTGTATCTGAATAGTTCGGACAGCGAGAACTCCATCTTATAGGTGGTCGTCCCTTCATCCAGCCATAGGCTCAGCCGCCCCAAGTCGTGCAATCGCACCCACAGAGCGAGCCCTAATACGAGGACAAACAGGACAGCGGATCTCTTCCGCCAGTGTGCTGTTCCTTTGACAAATCCTGGAGAAGCTCGAACGTCGAGTGAAGTTTCTCTCATACTGTGAGCCGAAAAACCCAAGGGTCGTAACGCCCGGCGATGCGACGACCGCTCTTTCCGTTTCTGAGGTTTGAGCTGCGTTAGCGGATTCATATACTACGAAATCTTCGGCAACGAACCAGTTTTCCTTAAACCTGGAGCGGAGCCCTGAGATGGAGCCCGCCTTTTGGTTTAGATCGCCGACTCACCACAACAACCCTGCATTTCCCAGAATCGCTGATGGGCGAGGCGGCCAGATGAGACCCTCTCATCCACATTTTGATTGACACACGTTGACGCAACGTTGAAAGTTCGGAGCATTCAGGACTCTGAAAACGAAATACCTTTTGCCCGAACCTGGATCTAATTGCCATGACAACCGAACACCTGCTCGCATTCGTTCTAATATTCTGGATCGGAAGTTTTCTAAGCCTGATGTTATTCAACCTGTGTGTCGCCAAGAGGGAAAGATTGACGAAAGGAGCTCTCGGAAACTGGATAAAGCGGTGGGAATTCGACCTCTCGAGTCTGGGTGGCTTCTCTTATAGAAACCTCATTCTGGCCAGCCTGCTGGGTCTGTTCCTGGAGATGCTGGTCATCCGATGGATCTCCTCTGAAATTCGTATCTTTGCCTACTTCAAGAATTTTGTTCTCATCGCCTGCTTCATGGGCTTTGGACTAGGCTGCTATCTGTGCCGCCAGAGAATCAATCTAATGCTGACTATAATCCCGTTGGTTGCACTTACCGTTCTTATTCGATCTCCGTGGGAAGGTGTGCGCGGCGTAATCCAAAGCTTAACATCGGCCCTCGGCGCGATTTCAGATGTCCATGTGTGGGGCATAGCCTCCGGTTCCATGCAATGGTCTTCTCTACCCATCTTGCTTTACGCGGTGTTGATCATCGTTCCTCTCTTTGCCTTGCTGACTCTGACGTTTATCCCACTCGGGCAAATGGTTGGATGGTACCTGGAAAGTGCAAACAATGGCATCTCGGGCTATTCAATTAACATCCTCGCAAGCCTTGCGGGCATCTTGCTTTACACACTCCTTTGCTTTCTTTATCAGCCTCCACCCGTCTGGTTTGCTATAGCAGGCGCCATACTGGCCGGTTTGGTTTGGTCAGCCCCAATGCTTCGCTGGACCTCCCTCATCGGGTTCTCCATCTGTATCGCGTTACTGTGGCTGGGCGATGGCCAAGCCGTGGTCAGATGGTCTCCCTATCAGAAATTGTCGCTAACTTCGACACAGGAGAATGATCAGACGATCTCCTACGAGCTCAAGACGAACGACAGCTGGTATCAGCGAATCATCGATCTCTCTCCTGCATTTGTTTCCTCGCACCCGAACCTGTTCAATGGCGTTCCCATTGAGTTGAATGCGTACAACCTGCCCTACAGGTTTTATCCCAATCCGCCCTCTGTGTTGGTGCTGGGCGCGGGAATGGGCAACGACGTAGCGGCTGCGCTACGCAATGGTTCGAAACGTGTTACAGCGGTTGAAATCGATCCGCTGATCCTCGAGCTGGGAAAACAACTGCATTTCGAGAAGCCCTACGATTCTCCGCACGTTTACCGGGTGCTCGACGATGCGCGCAGTTATATTCAGAATAGCCGGGACCGTTTTGACCTAATCGTCTTTTCGTTGCTCGATTCACACACAACCAGCTCGCACTTTTCGAACATCCGGATTGACAACTACGTCTATACAGTCGAAGCGCTGCACGCCGCAAAGCAGCTGCTCCAGCCGGACGGAGTCTTCATCGTCAAGTTTCAGGTGGATACCCCGTGGATTGCGGGCCGATTGCGTGGCCTGCTCATGGATGTCTTCGGCCAGCCCCCTCTGCAGATGCAGGCCGAAGCATCGTATACAACTGCGGGCCGCTTCTTCATCAGCGGCTCAGCGCGACGCATTCAGCAGGCGATGTCCGATAAACAGTTTGCAGCCTATGCACAGCGCCACGGCAATCTTGAGGTGGAGGAAGCCACCCTAACAACTGATAACTGGCCTTACTTCTACCAGCACGAGCCGGGACTGCCAGCAAGTGTTCTGCTTATTTCGGCCGTCCTGTTCGTGGTCTGCTGGCTGGGTGTTCGCACAGTTCGCAGAGGCAATCACTCGATGCATTGGCATTTCTTTTTTCTGGGTGCGGCCTTCCTGTTGCTCGAAGTGCAAATCATCAGCAAGATGGCACTGCTGTTCGGAACGACCTGGCTGGTCAACTCAATCGTCATCAGTGGACTCTTGCTAATCATTGTGTGCGCTAATCTCACCGTCAGCCGGCTGAAACACGTTCCGGTTGGCTGGGCCTATGCCGGAATCTGTCTCACGATGGCATTGGCGTACTTGATTCCTGTGCATCAATTTCTATTTCCGTCGCTTTGGCTGAAAGGTGTAGTCGCGACGGGCGTCCTCTGCATGCCGGTATTCTTTGCTGGGATCATTTTTATTCAGAGTTTCGCTGAGTCGCGCTTCAGTGGCGAAGCCCTGGGCTCAAACCTCATTGGGGCGCTTGGCGGGGGGTTGCTGGAGTCTCTTTCATTCTGGACAGGCTTGAGGTCCCTCCTCATCCTTGCAGCTCTCCTCTACCTTGCATCCTATCTGTCTTTGAAAAGAAGAGTCACTGGCAAAGAAGCAGTTCCCTCCGCGGTTTGAATGCGGGATTCTCGGGCTATTTCTTCATAATGCGATACATCAGAAACGTCTCCACGGGGCCTGATGAAAATCCAAAGGGGAGGAAAGTAGGCCGTTCGCATCCCGCCATAGCATGGCCATAGAAACTAGCTCCGGCCTCGCAGGACAGTGTTCTGATAAACCAAGAGCTTTCGACAGCTCGTGTTGCAGTCTCAAACTCCAATCCAGGCGAGAGCTTTGGTTCAAGCATTCCTGGCCAAGGCATCTTTGCAACCACCACAACATCCCCCGCACGCAACACAGGCGGGTTGAGCAGGTCAATGAGCTCTCCACCCACTCGATCCGCGTAGTACTGGAAACCCCAATGACCGGCGAAATAAAATCGCCCTTTCTGATTCTCAAGGCTCGGCCGAATCTCGTCCTTCACCACATCTCGATAGACGCTGGCAATCTTCCTGTCTCCGATCGCCAGCGCAACAGTGAAAAGCAGATTCATTGCGAACGTAATAGCCAAGGTGCTCTTGCGAGGAACCCAAGCTGAAAGTCTCAGCACCAGCAAAATCAGGGGCGGGGCCAGGAAGAGAATATAACGGGTCGCAGCAAACATCAGACCAAATTGAAAAGCAAACCCAACGAGGATCCATGTGACCAATGGCATGAAGCTCCACTCGAACAACCGAAGGCTTTGCCATACCTGAAGGATCGTCAACCCGACAACGTAAATGGCAACCGTCACACTTATCGAAAACAGCAAAACAGAACTTAGACCGTAACCCAGCCAGATTGCCAGCCAGACACTTCCCACAAGAACCACGGCGCCGATGCCGATCAGAACACGGGAGCGCTTGTGACTGCTCGAGAGAAAGGCGAGCAAGGAGATCGGCAAGCCTCCAAGGCCCGTCACGGCCAGAACTCCCACAGTCAGCACTATCGGATGGGCGCTCATCTCAGGGTTTTTTTGATACGCAGACATCGCGAGAAAATGGACAGCTCCGTACTTGGCCCAGGTGAAGCCGCCCCACAATAGCAGCGAGAGAACAGGAGCAATGACAATGCATAGCATTCCCATCCTTCGGGGACGTGCTACACCCAGGCATATCAGCACCGGCACCAGAACGGCTCCGTTATATTTGGCAAGAGGGCAACAGAAGCCTGCGACACAGGAAATGAGTATGACTGGCAAGCTCCCGCTGACTTGATAAGATCGAGCTCCTGTCACGGCGACCAAGAACATGCAGAGCATGGCGATATCCGGCATAACAACCTGGCTCGTGAGAAAAAACACGGGAGAGCAAGCCAGCAATGCCATCGCAACCTCAGCGTCGACTTTGAAGTGCTTGGCCAGCGAACCAAACACAAGCAGCCCCGCCAGCGAAAACGGCAGCATCGCAAGATGAAGGGAGAATTCATTCCAGGGGAACAACGTGCTCCAAAGTGCAAGCCACGCCGGAACCAGCGGCGGGCTGGCATAGGTATGGAAAGCCCACTCCGGCGTGCCGTGCCAGTTGATGTAGAAACCGTACGGGTCGGTAGGACTCTTCAGAAGTTGCTGTACAGCTTGAAGGTGATAAGGCTCGTCAATTCTGAATGCCCCTGAGGCAAAGGGGATCTGAATCAAGACCCACGCCAGACCAATCCACAGCAGGCGCCGATACCAGTCAACAGAGTCAGTCATGTTCCGATGCGAGCACTCCTGGGTTCGGCGGATCAGTGCGTTTCCATCGTTCCTGCAGCAAGTCCAGAACTCGACCTTCCTTTACTCCACCGTATGTCGTTGACTTCAGAAAGTGAGTAAATCTGATAGCGGCTATGCGAAGAAGTGAACACTGACTGAAACCTCTCAGAGTTCCTCAGCATGTGATTTTCAATAGTCTCTCGCAGCCCAACCCTGAGCCCAGGGCCCAAAACCAGGAAGTCATCTTTGCCTCTCACAAGGTAGCTGGCGCCGGTACGACGGATGGCGGCGTTAGACACCGTCCATTCTCCTTGGATCTTTTCCAGTGACAACGCCAGAGGCAGCGTTTTCCGACCGGTATGCAAGTAAAACAAAGTGTCCAAGTCAGCCAGCAAGGTATCAGCGGTCCCCGTCTTCTGGGCAATCCAACCGACGCATGAGTAGAAGTCTCGTTGCTGTTCGGATGCCAGCCTATTCTGAAGAGCCCCATAGCAATACTGCAGCGCATGGTATCCCAGAGACAAGGAAAGGAGTCCGATGAACAGCCATGACACAAAAGAGTGCCGATAGGAGTTCACTGGGGCCCCGGTCACTGCAGTCAAGCCAAGACTCTTCCGTGTTCCCGCTAGAAAGAAGACGTAAAAGAACGGAAGCAAGAGCCCCAGAAATCGTTCTTGAGCTTCATAAGGCCACACGAGGAATACAGCCAAGGAAGTGATCGTGTAGAGATGTAACAACCTGTTAACTCCAGCGTTCCAGGTGGTAACGAATCCGCGCAAAAGGAAATAAAGAAAGGGTATCCCGAGCCAGAAGGTCAGCTGCGTGATCGTCTCCAGATTTGTCTGGAACGGGAAGAAGCAGGTCTTCGGGATTCCGAAAAACAGAGAAACGCTGTTTCTTACCAGCAGTTGCCTCCATCCGTGATCATAGACCGTCTGCTTCCAATCCCGAAAATAGTCTGAATAAAATGTGAATCCTCGATAAGACATTTCTGCGGAGTTGAACCAGATCCACATCAACCACGGAACGAAAAGAATTGAGAGCACGAGTCCGGTTCGCCACAAATTCCGATAGCTCCTATGCGCCAGGAAGTAAAGCAGAATCGCCGAGGCGAGCGTTATGCCAGCCAGTCGAACATAAAGCAAGAAACTGATCAGCAAACCGAATTTAAAACCAAGCTGCGGGTCTGACAGTCTACTGGGGAGTATTGCCGCGGCATGCGCCAGGATGGCCCCTGCGACTAGTAGGTATAGGGGCTCGGAGTGGATGGACGTCGAATAGTACAAAATTGCAGGATGAACGCCCACAAGGAAAAGAATCGTGAGTCTTTCCCAGCGGCCCAATGAACAGCCCCCGGTGAGAATCTTGTCCAAGACCCACAGCGAAACCGCTCCCAGCAGAATGTTGATGCCCCGAAACCAGGGAACGTTAGCGGGAAAATTGGGGAGTATCCTCCAAACAACAGAGAGCAGAAAGGGAAAGACAGGGGGATATTTTCCGTGCCTGGGTTCCTCGGGCCACGAGATGAATCGATAGCCGTCCTGCGCCAAAGATTTACCCAGGACAAGATAGCTGCCTTCATCTGATATGTAGTTGATGTCTCCTGCGTTCCAGACAAGCAGGCACAAAGCCCCATGGAGCAGGATTACCAGAGACACCCACAACAGGCCATTCTTCTTCCTCGACAGTTCACTCATACCGAATCACGTGAGAAGAGGCTGCCCGAGCCGCTCCTCCATTGACTACTCAGCAACGCCCGCTACGATGGTCCGAGGGTTTTATCAATCAGCTGACAAGGGAGCCAACTTCTGAAACTCTTCCCGGCCGCAGGGCACTTAAAACCATGCCACCGAGCACACTCAATCCGATCACGTTGATTTGTAACGGCACAGTCGGCGACGACACAAACGCTAAAAGCTGGAGTGGAAAACCCACCACAAGCAGCATCAGTCGCAACCGGCTTTGCTGGAGCAATCCACCCCTTCGGGTGTGGTGAAAAATAATGAGGCCTGGAAGCAGCAACAAAGCCAGATCGTGAAAATTTACGTGGGGTGCCACCAGCAAGCCTGCAATGACGAGCAAAGCGAATTTCAGATCGAAGAGCGGGCTGCCCGGGTTCCATTTTCCCTTCCAGCAGCGTAACACAAGCATCACCACGCTAATGCTCAGCAGACCGGTCAAGCCGGGAATGACACCCGGCAGGCGATTGTAGAAGAGAAGAAACATCTGTCCGCGAATACAGTGGGCTTTCAGCGGATTGATGCCATATCGATCAACCCATCCAGGCATTTCACCGAGCAGCTTCAGATAACTCCAGCATCCTTCTAATCTCACAACGTAAAGAGAAACCAGAAGGAGAACGGAACTGCCCGCAAGGAACCCGAAAAGCGCCTTCCACCGCCGCTTCAGCAACAGCATGAGCAACGGAACTGGAAGGAGTTGAAACTTGACGAGGACAAGCGAAAGCCAGATTCCAGAGCGGAATTCGAAGCCTTGCTTGAGTTCAAGAAAGGCCAACACCAGGAACAGAAAAGCGACAAACGTGTTTTGCCCTTGCAAGAGCGTGGCGACGACAGGCACGAAGACCAGGCACAGGGCAATCAACCGCTCAAGGTCAGGCTGCTCGCAAAGCCGATAGTAGCGAACAAGCTTGACAATTCCTGTTGCGAAACAAGCAAAGCTAAACACATTCCAAAGCAGGAGTGCCGCCGCGTAAGGAAGCCAGGCTGTGGGGAGATAGAGCCACGCCACGAAGGGAGGATGGATGAAAGGGAGCAGTCCACCATGGAACTGGACGTCCGAGTCAAGCGATGCCAGCACATCGCGCTGTACCTGTTCTTGCAAGTCAAACTGATAAAGGCTGCTCCCCTGGTGATTCAGCAACAATCGACCGGCGGTGTACTGGGCGAGAAAGTCGCTGTTCCCCCTCAGAACTCTGAGCTGCGGGCTCAGAAGAGTCAGTACACAAAAGACCAGCCAAACGACGGCGAAGGCCCCAATCCGGAAAGTTAGCAGCTTCTCTTTCACAAGCAACGAACAGGTTTTCGAACTCTAGTGGCACCGCAAAGGACAATCATTGGACGTTAGCCGTCGAAGCAATCACAGGACGGGATCCTTCCCTGCCTCCCCGACGGACAGTTTGATTTCTTGACCGGACGGTTGTTCCAGGCAACTGGAGAGCTTCCGAGATTTTTTCAGCGATCGAATCACACACAGAGCCACGCCACCTAGCAGCAGTAGGCCGATAACGTTGAACTGCACTGGACCCACTGGAGACGAGATGAGGGGCAGCAGTTGCAGTGGGAAACCCACAAGGAACAACGCTAAGCGCCACCACTTTGGAGTTGGTATGCCCCCAGAGCTTCCCGTGTAGTGAAACAGGATGAGGCCGGGGAGCAGCAGGAAAGCCAGGTCATGAAAATTGACGTGGGGTGCCACCAGCAGCGCCACAATGATCAGCAGCGCGAACTTCAGGTCAAAGGACGGGTGCTGTGTGTCCCACTTTCCCTTCCAGGACCTCAACAGAAGGATCAACAAGATCCCATCGAGCGCAATCGTCGCGGCGGGAATAAGCGCTGGCACTCGGTTGTAAAGGAGAAGAAACACCTGGCCTCGAATACACTGGGCTTTCAACGGATCCACGCCGAATCGGTCAACCCAGCCCGGCATCTCGGCAAGCAAGTTCAAATAGCTTTGAAGCCCTTCCAAACCCACGACACAAAAGGAAATCAATACGAGAACCGAACTGCCTGAGAGGAATCCCGCTAATGCTTGCCATCGTCTCTTGCACAACAAAATGAACAACGGAACTGGAAGCATTTGAAACTTCACAAGCCCTGCGGCCAGCCAGATTCCGGCTCGGAACCCGTGGCGTTGTTTGAAATCAAGAAATGCCAGCACCGCAAGGAGAAATGCAAGCGAAGTATTCTGCCCTTGCAGCAGCGTTGCGGAGACCGGCAGAAACACGAGACAAAGGGGCAACACCAACTCAAAGTGGGGCTGCTCGTGTAGCCGATAGTAGCGAACAAGCTTTGCAATTCCGGTTACAAAACAGGCCACGCTGAAAACATTCCAGGTCAGAAAGGCTGCCACATACGGAAGCCACGAAAACAAGGAGTACGACAAAGCCGCAAACGGAGGGTGGCTGAAAAGCAGCAGGCCTTCCGCAAACTCGACGTTCGAGTGCAGCGATGCCAGAACTCTCTCCTGCGCCTGCTTCTGCGCTTCAAGGTCATAAAGATGTGTGCCCTGGCCATTCAGCAACAATCGCCCGGCGGTATACTGGGCGAGAAAGTCGCTGTTCCCCTTCAGAACTCTGAGCTCCGGGCTAAGAAGAGTCATCACATAGAAAACCGCCCAGACGACAATGAAAGGTGCGATCTGAGAGACTAGGAGCTTTGTTTTCATAAGAAGTTCGTCAAGAGCAAGGCCGTCGCCGAGCCGACGGGACTGTTTGCTCTGGGTGGTTCAGTTGGCAGGGCGGACAGACTCACGCAGGATTCCCGCGAACATTTCCAGCTCGACAGCGTTGACTTCGGAAACTGTGCTTCGTCAGATCGATGCAGTCCGCGAGCTAAGCGGGCAGAAAGTATAGCCGACGATGCCCAGGAAGTTCATTCAACTAAGAACTAACGTGGCTTCAACCTGGGTTGCCTGTTTGAGAAGCCTTCGGATTCGATATCCGCTGGCGACAGCCTCCAACATAAATGGACAGGCAAGTATCCAGCCCACGATCGGGGCCGTGCCTTCCGTAGAAAACCGCAACCACCAGAAGTCCACAGACGGGGCCGCGCGGGGCACCCCAGATCTATCCACCTCTTCCAGGCGCGGACCCGCTATCAAATTCAAGGCCTGTCCAATCTCTGCAAAACGATTCAGCAACGGCGAATGCCGAACCTCAAAATACAAGCTCGTCGGATAAGCGTACGTCTCGACGTCGTGAATCACGCCTGACCTCAACAGCCTAGCGAAGTGCATGTTCATGTCCACCATGACTGCAGCAAGCTGAAATACAAAGCTGATAGACACAACGACCCTGGAGAGCCATTGCCTCCGCAGAAACGGTTCTGCAAACAGCACCCAGTAAGGCATGAGGACAGTGAGATATCTCGGACCCCAGGCAATATCTCCGTGCCAGACCTTGTATTTGGCAAAAAACAACAGATACAGAATGCTCGCCAGGACCAACACAGCTCCCAATTCTCTTTGCCGCAAGAAAAAGCGTCGCACACCTGCTAGCGTCAGCAGAAAGATTGGGCAGTAGAAGAGGACTCCTTTTCCCGGACTAACCAGCTCACCGGCAAGCCCCACTGCGAGGGAGTTGCCGAAATTGGCGAAACCCTTCTGCGCCGCCCATAGCGAGTAACCCGTTTCGAAAATCGAGCCGAAGCGAACGGCGTTGTACCAGATCAGGACAGCCAGCCAGGGAGCCAAGCCGAGGCCGAACAGCCCTCCAACTCGCAAAAAGGCTTTATATCGGCTGGTCCCAGCGGTCTCTTGTCTACAGGAAAGATAGAGGAGCACCACTAAGGGAGCGAACCAGAGCACACTTGTGACCCGAGTCAATACGGCGAGTCCCAGCGATGCCCCAGCAAGCAAAAGTCTCCACTGGCGGCGCTCCTGCCAGAAGGCCATAGCTTGGTAAACACAGAGCAATGCAAAGAAGGTTTCGATGTGATGATCAAAAGGACTCTTGGCTTCGGGCCAGATTTGGGTACACAGACCAGCTATCAAGCCGAGAGCTGTAGCCGTCTTTAGGGAGTACCCAATGCGCAAAGCCAGCGAAAACAGGAGAACGCATGTGAACGCGGAAAGAATTGGCCCTATCGAAGAGATGAGAAACTTCGGATTGCCGAAGCGCTGACCCGCAAGATAAAAGGGAATCGCCAAAACAGACTGCCCCAGGCCATATTTCGTGTAGTACCGTCCATCCTGGCCCAGAATCCCCCAGCGTGGTCCAATCTCGTCGCGCAGCGCAAAAGACCTTTCCCGGATGAGACTCTCTGTGACGGCATATCGCAGCATCGCGTCGTCAGTCACATCGACGGTGTTTCCGGAAGAGGTCAGGAGGTAGACTGATGTAAGCAGTAGGAACAGATTTAGAGCGAGCTTTGTCCTGAGCTTTGGATCGGAAAGCTGCTGAGGGGGTTCACCGAGGTTCATTCGACTCTCGTTGCGAGCGCCCGCAAAGATCTGGTCATTAGGAAGACCGCCACCATGACCCCCCAGACACTCAGTTGAATAGGTACGAGGTCCGACACGGCCAGCGTCGCAAGCATGACGGGGAATCCAATGGCAATGAGCGAGACTCTCAGCAAATTGGAGTTCGATGCCGTCCACAATCGCTCTTCCGAAAGCCGCCAGACCAGGAGCCCGGGCAACAGCAAGCAGGCAAGATCGTGAAAGTTCAAATGTGGACTGACCAGTAGACTGATCGTCACCAGTAAAGAAAACTTCAAGTCGAACTCCTTGCTGTTGGAGTTCCATTCACCTCTCCAGATCTTCACCAGCAGGACCAGCAGGGCTCCACTGGCCATCACGGTCAGCAGGTTGGCCAGGAAGGGGTTTTGGATATAAAACAACACATAGAACTGTCCGCGTAGATTGTGCATCTGCGAGGGATAGATCCCCTTCCGCTCCACCCAGCTGCTCATCTCCACCAACAGTCGGAGATAGCTTTCCAGTCCTGAAACCCCGACTACCGCAAGCGAAATGATCAGCAGCACCAGGCAGCCCCCGAAGAGACCGCTCAGAACGCTCCAGCGTTTCTTCAGCAGCAGAATGAGTAAAGTAGGAATGAGAATCTGGAACTTCTGAAACAAGAGTGACAGCCAGAACCCCGCCCGTACATCTCTCGCCTTCTTCAGGTTGTGATAAGCTAAAACCCAAAACAAAAACAGAGTGGCGCTGTCTTGGCCCTGAAGCAGCGTAATGAACACTGGCAGGTACGCCATGCTGCCGACAAGAAACCACTTTCCTTCCGCCCAGACTTTCAGTCCGGTAGAGTGAATCAGCTGCCAAACACCGCCGACAAAACAGCCTGCGCTGACAAGAAGCCAGACTGAATAGGCTTGGATATAACTCAGGCCACCCAGTGGCACATACCACAGGATCTCAAAGGGAGGATGATTGTACGCCAACAGCCCATCGCTGAAACGGTTGGGTGAGTGAAGGGAACTGAGAATTTCGTCCTGGTAGAAGGTCTGACGGGCCAAATCGTACAACGCGGATCCTTGCCCGTCCCGGATCATTCGCGCCGCGGTGTAATAGCTGATGAAATCACTGCTACCCTGAAAAACCCTTTCCCGGACGCTCCACCCGATGAACAGGTAAGAAAAGATCAAGGCAAGAACGACGAGTTTGGCCCAGCGCAAGAGTCACTCCAGTCGGCGGAATAGTTTCGGCCAGCGCCGGCGGATTTCAGCGTGTGATAGCAGCGACAATTTGTGACATGATTTCTGACGACAGTCTTTCTGCTGCAGCCTCCCTCACCTTCCCTTCGTCCACCCTCTCCTCTACCGGGCTTAGGAAAGGGATAGGGAGGTCGGATTTTAGTGAGTGCAGCAGGCACTCTTGATACGCCGTCACTCTAGCACAGGCGACGTTAGTTCCTGGTTGCGTTTCTTGAAGGCCAAGTCATCATTGTCCGAGAAGGGGAAAATTCCCGTCGGAAATCATTCAGTTCACGTCGCCCCTGACTTTGGCCAGCTTGAATGGTCATCCTTAGGTCGAAAAGTAGCTTGCGTCTTTCGAGAGAGAGAAATTGGCGGGTAAGAATGGCTCGAAACGACGCGCAGGACGCTCACGGAAGCGATGCCCGGATAGAGTTGTTGTTGCCGCAATTGGCAAGGGGCCTCCAGACAATTCTAAATTTCCCCTCCTGTTTTCCGATTACTTATCGTGACGTCCTGGTTGGCAAAATCTCAACTGCGAGCCCTAACTCGGCTGAGTAATCCTTCGAGTCTTATCGAACAAATGGGTGTCAGAGCCGTGAATGGGTGGCGATGCGACACAAAGAGCCTGTGAATGAACGACACGGCATCTATCTCCAACCTCAATAACCAACTGAGTTCTACGGGCGAGCAGCTCGCAATAACCATTCTGATGCCCTGCCTAAATGAAGCAGAGACACTGGGTGCTTGTATTGAAAAGGCTCAGCACAGCCTCAAGCAGTCAAGACTTTCCGGTGAAGTGCTGGTTGCGGACAACGGCAGCACAGATGGGTCGGTCGCCATCGCGTTGCGCTCTGGAGCCAGAGTGGTTCACGTCGAGGAAAGAGGCTATGGGAGTGCGCTGCGAAACGGCATTGATGCAGCTCGCGGAAAATGGATCGTGATGGGTGACGCCGATGATAGCTACGACTTCGCCAACATCGACGCTTTTGTTGAAAAGCTCGGCCAAGGTTTTGAGTTGGTGATGGGCTGCCGAATGCCATCAGGCGGTGGAAAGATCATGGGCGGCGCGATGCCCTGGAAACACCGCTGGCTGGGCAACCCCGTGCTATCCTGGATTGGCCGGCTATTCTTCCGGTGCCCAGTGCACGATTTCCACTGCGGACTCCGCGCCCTTAGCAAGGACGCTTACAACCAGATGGATCTGCGAACTACCGGCATGGAGTTCGCATCGGAGATGGTCATCAAAGCGGCCCTGAAGCAGATGAAGGTCAGTGAAGTTCCAATCACCCTCCACAAGGACGGCCGCTCGCGGCCACCACATTTGCGAAGTTGGCGCGACGGATGGCGACACTTGCGGTTCATGTTGCTGTTCTCCCCAACGTGGTTGTTTCTGATTCCGGGTCTTTTGTTGTTGCTACTCGGCACTGTGGTGGGTCTTCGATTGGCAGCTGGCCCAATCTACGTTGGTAGAATTGGCTTTGACACCAATACACTACTCCTTTGTGCAATGAGTGTAATCCTTGGTGTGCAGATCTGCCTCTTCGCCATTTTTACTAGAGTTTTCGCAATGACGGTGGGTCTGTTGCCCGTCAGTGATCGCGCTACCACTTTGTTCAGATTACTCACGCTCGAGCGCGGGTTGCTTCTCAGTTTGCTGGTACTCCTGGTGGGTATCCTATTGCTCTTCGAAGCAATGCTTTATTGGAAGCAGGCCGAATTTGGACCCATCTCCTATCCAGCCAGCCTACGCAAGGTCGTCCCAGCTGTAACAACAATCTCGCTCGGAGTGCAAGGAGTGTTTTCTAGCTTCTTCCTCAGCATCCTCGGGCTTTCGAGGCGGTAAGGTCTTCACTGTGATCGATCACGCCGTGCTCCGCAAGACCTTCGCGTATTCGCCGCAGCAGCCAGCAACCTGTATTTTTCGTTCGGCTGAGATTACGCATCTACTTTCCAGCGGACTGTTGCCGATTGAAGGGCAAGGTTTGGATCTTGGTTGCGGTGATGGACAAGTGACCAGAATTCTCCGCGGGCACCTCAACGCGACTTGGGAAGTCGTCGGTCTTGATCCTGACGCGAAGGAACTCGAGCTTGCCAAGAGTTTAGGGGGGTATCGAGCTCTGCTGTGTTCCGAGGGTCAGATGATCGACGCACCTTCAGCTTCCTTTGATTTTGTTTTCAGCAATAGCGTCCTGGAGCATATCCCCGAGCTCGATCCCGTGTTTACTGAAGTATCTCGGGTCCTGAAGACAAACGGTAAGTTCATTTTCACGGTACCTTCGTCTGAGTTCCATCAATGTCTAGCCGGACCGGCTCTGTCAGGCTGGCTAGCCACTGGGGAGACTGATCGAAATCGATACCGGGAAGCTCTGGACCGAAGGCTTAACCACCTTCGGTATTGGGATATTGGTGATTGGCAGCGACTGCTCTCTGTCCACGGTTTTAGCCTTGAGCACAGCTCGGAGTATTTGCGGCCTAAAGAGCTGCGGCTTTGGGAAACCATATCCAATCTGACTTCAGGTATTCTGTTTAGACTGAAGGGATCGGTCGTCCGTCCTATTGAAATCCAAAGAAGCCTGGGAGTAAGACGACTTGTCCTTCCCACATGGATAAGCTTTTTGGCCACCATTCTTCAAGCCTGGATACAGCTTCGATTGCGCACCCTAAATGTCAGTTCCGATTCCAAGAACGTTCGAGGTGCATGCCTCTTGATCCTTGGACGCAAAATGTCATATGCGCCTCTGAATCAATGAAACTGCCTAGGGAAAACAACTTGGCGGTGGCAGTCATCGGGGCTGGCTGGGTGACGCTACACAGACACATTCCCAGCATCCTGCGAAATCCAAACGTCTGTTTGATTGGCGTTGTCGACCGCTACGGTACACGGGCACGACACGCCAGCAAGGAGCACGGTTTACCTCATTGGTCTGACGCTTCAGATCTGAGCCAAGTGGACTGGCTCAATCGCGTCGATGCAGTTACCATAGGTACTTCGCCCTTCACACACCATGAATTGGCGGTGCAAGCGCTGAGACTTGGAAAGCATGTTCTGACCGAGAAACCTCTGGCTATGTCCATAGCCGAAGGCGAGGACATGGCGCAGCACGCACAAAAAGCAAGCCGCATGCTGGCCGTAGTCCACAATTTCCAGTTTGCTCGCTGTATGAGGCAGCTCGTGGAAGACATCCAGAAGGGTGTTCTGGGACGTCTCAACGGAATTGAGGCGGTTCAGCTTTCAAATCCAAAGAGAAGGCTCCCTGTCTGGTACGAGAAGCTTCCGGGTGGACTCTTTTACGACGAGAGTCCACATCTTCTGTATCTAGTCCGCTTACTGGGGGGAGGTATCCCCACGCTGCTTTCTGCTTTCGCTCAAAGAGATAGAGGCGCGAGTACTCCCAGTCAACTTACGGCCCACTACCGCTCTCCCTCCCTGGGAATTCCGATTAGACTTTCAGTCAATTTCCTTGCGCCCGTTAGCGAATGGCATCTCTTAGTTTCTGGCGATAAGGGGCTAGGGTGCGTCGACATCTTTAGAGATATTTACATGCGGATTCCCAACGACGGACTTCATGTCACGACCACGGTTCTTCGCACTTCCTTGGCTGCGACGATGGGCCACTGGGTGGGATACGTGGTACCTGGGACCCAGCATCTCCTTGGAAGAAGCCTCTATGGCAATCTTGAAGTCATCAAGCGATTCGTCCAAGCTTGCCGCAGCAGTGTCTTCCCCGTGGGAATTAGCTCGAGAGACGGCCTAGAAGTGCTCAAAATGCAACACGATTTGCTTGATAGCTGTCACTTGAGATGAGAGTCCTGTTGGTCAGTCACTTTTATTCGTCGCATGGGGGTGGCATTGAGTTTGTCGCCGAAACTCTGGCTTTGGAGCTTTCTCGGCGAGGCCATCAAATTCAATGGGTGGCAACTGACGTTGGTGAGGGCTTACCCAAAAACGTTGACGTCCTACCGGCTAAAGGAACTAACTTAGTTGAAAGAATTCTTGGTCTACCATATCCACTTTGGATCTGGTGGGAGCCTCAAAAGTTGGTTAGAGCGATAAGAACTTCTGACATTATTCACATTCATGACGGCGTCTATCCGGGCAATCAGATTTGCTTCTGGATAGCGCGGCTTTTCCGAAAGAAGGTGGTGGTTACTCAGCACGTTGGTCTAGTACCTACAGGATCAGCTTTCTTAAATTTCCTTAATCGCGCGGCGAACAAGCTTCTAGTGGAATCAATCCTGAAACGTGCGAATGCTGCAGTCTTCATCAGTCAAGTTGTCAGAGAATACTTCCGCCTATCAATGGCGCAAACCAAGGTACTGACTATCTTTAACGGCTTGGACTCCTCCATCTTTCATCCTGACAATGTGTCTCAGACTCAAATTCGACTCCGCCTGAAGCTACCTTGTTCCCGGCCGCTCATCCTGTTCGTCGGCAGGTTTGTAGAGAAGAAGGGTCTGCATCTCATTCGAATAGCCGCGGAAAGGAACCCTGATGCCTGTTTTGTACTGGTCGGTAAAGGGCCAATTAACCCGGCTTCCTGGGGTCTCCCGAACGTTCTTGTGAACGGCCAAATCGAGCGCCAGTCGTTACCCGACTGGTACCGGGCTGCAGACTTTCTTCTTCTTCCCAGCACAGGGGAGGGGTTTCCCCTAGTGGTTCAGGAAGCCATGGCATGCGGCCTGCCGTGCGCTATCTTTCATGAGACGTGGTTGGCATGGGGAGAGGGGAAGGAGAACTTCATAATCCTCAAGGCAAACTCTGGCGATTGGGACTTTAAATTGATCTTGCATCGTTCGCAGAACCAGGCGTTCAGAAAGCTTCTCGCAGAATATGCGATTAAGACTTGGAGTTGGCAAAGAACAACGAAAGAGTATGAAGATCTTTATCTGGAGGTGAGAATGTCTTAAGAGGAGCCGAGTCCAATCGTTCGGAACAAAATCTCATCCTCCTTGAGATGAATCCGTTGGTCGAGCAAGTTAGATACTATCGAGTCCGGCCGTCCGTGAGCAGCCCTTTCCCCAAAGTTCTGCGACAAGTTGTTGAGTAAGCCCAGAGCGACCTTCAGTCGCTAACAACTAGAATTAGTCCAGGTCAACCGTCGCTTGAGCTTGGGGGAGACGACCACGATGCCGTTGCCTGTCTGGGTGTTCCAATCCCGTTCGGGGAACGGTGATTCCACTGTTCAGAATAAAAAGAATCGTTGGGAGTCAAGTACAGGGGATGAATGCCAATCTTCTCGACGCGTTCGACTTGGGGATCGTTGGCGAAATCGGCCAGTGCGGCTTCCAGACTGCTTCCGCGCGGCACGCGCACTCTGTAGCGGCCACTGAGATCAGACCCGTTGGACCCTGCGGGCCGCATCCTGGCGGTTTGAAACTGCCGTCTGAATCTTCCGACACCATGGCGGTCAATGAGACCCTGCAGGGATGGTGAGTTGACCTGCGGCGGGCCGGAACCCCTCTCTGACTAGCGAAAGCTAGCACGACCCTCTTTCTTAAGAACAACAATGAATTCATCTTCAACAAAGGCTTGCACCGGCTCCGTACCCTGGACTTGATCCACTTGAACAACGACGGACTTGCCGGTTTGTTGGCCTTGAAGACTGAACAACCCAGCCAGGAACAGGGCTCCCAATCCAAGAAGCCAACCACCGAGAACCCTCAACCATCGCCGTCGATATTCGTGTTTCATCGCAATGCTCCGTATTCGTTCTTCATCAAGCCCAAGATCCCTGCCCAGCAGCGGAAGGGGATCTGGTCTTTCAGCTCGCTCCTCCGGGGACGGCTTTCACACGTCGGGTTGCCGCAACCGGAATGGGACCTCTCTGTGAGTCCCATCAGCAGCCAGCCAGCGAGGCTCACGATGCAAACAAGCCACGCTTTCCGCATCGCATCTTCCGAGACAGCTCTGAGCCCAGTAAGGTGCCCTTTCAAGAAGAGATCGCAGCAATCTTCGAACAGTCAAAAATCCTTGGGAATTGATTCCCTAACGTGCACCCAAATGTCCAAAGGGAAAAGAATTACCCCGGGAGCTATTTGGTTAAGAGGCCAGGGATGGACGCGGAACTGATTCCCACAGCTGAAGGAATAAGAAAGAACATTGAGGTCCAATTTCTGGCCAGGATTAAGAAGCCGTTTCTCCTTCCCTGTCCTCCTGGAGCTGTGAAAAGCTTCTATCGGCGCGATCTAGGCCGATCAAGCTTTTGAATCTAAAGCCGAGAACGCGCGCAGAGTGGTCGATCCACTTGAATGGAGCGGACGCTCCCGGATTTCGATGAACCAAGAAAACGGAAGCATCACGCCTCTACCAAATCCTCATTCGTGGTGACGACCCGGAATCCGCTTCCGACTTAGGGCAAGCACAGAGAGAGGACTCCCGAACTAGCCAGAGAAGTTCGTTGTCCAAAAGACTACTCTCCACTCTTTGTGGAAAGATTCTCCACACAAGTGGAATATCCTTATGATTTATGAGTGCCCGGAGGAATCGCGGTTGTTGTCCTATTTGTTTGAGCGTTGTTGCTCTCGTTGATTCCAAAGATTTGGTAGAAGGGTTGCACTACTTGCCCTGTTTACGTCAGGTGACCGATAATAGACAGAATCCATTTCACAGGCCCTTTCAGACTACCTATGAAACAGGCTTCTCGCGTGCGACCTATTTGGCGAAGGACTGATACTTGGGCTCTTTTGACCATTCTCGTTTTCTTCTTTGAGCAGCCCGTCTATGCCTACGTTGATCCTGGAATTGGTTCAATGATGTGGCAGGTTCTGGTGGCCGGATTCGTTGGGTTGCTTTTCTACTGGCGAAGATTGTGGTCCTTCTTACGGATTCGGCGGAAGGGAGACAAGCAGTGATTGCAGCTGGCGCCAAGCCTGCCTCGAAACACATCGCGCCGGATCGCGGCTTTCGCTGCTCCTTTCGGGATCCCGGTGGCCAGCTGGTGTGCGTCGACAACCGAATCTTCCGTTTCGTTAGCCCTCAAGGCCAGTCGGCGCTCAAAGATTTTCTCTCGACTGAGACGGCCCACAGGTTTCAAGAGGCAGCCCGGCTGGTCTCGAGCAAAGCCTTAACCACTGAGGAAGCAGCGGTGCTCCGGACGAGAATCTCGTCGCAAGTTGCCGGGATCAAAGCTGAATGGGGTGTTCTGGAACATTCAAAGATCGATTTCCCAAGCTTTCCTTACGAGTGGCCACCCGAAATGTTATATGCCGCTGGCGTCTTGACTTTGGATCTGGCCCAGACAGCCCTGAAAGAGGGAATGGGACTGAAGGATGCTTCTCCTTACAATGTCCTGTTTGAAGGACCAAACCCTGTTTTTGTCGACCTTCTGTCATTCGAAAGACGCTATCCTCGTGACTTCACATGGCGGGCTTATGGCCAGTTTGTTCGCACGTTCCTGCTTCCATTGGCGCTCAACAAATTTTGCGGCAGTTCAGTTGACCGATTGTTTCTGGCAAAGCGGGACGGGATCAGGCCCGAGGAGGTTTGCCGGCAACTGACGCTCCCGCAGAAACTCAGATTCCCTTTCCGGACTTTGGCCACTCTCCCCACCTGGCTTACTGGCAAGTTTTCAGTGAGCACCCCGCCCGTGAGGCAACGGGTGGCACACAGCGACGAACAGGGACGATTTATTCTAGAAGCGCTGTTGCGTCGCACCCGGCGACTGCTTGACCGTCTGGAGCCTGCTGCCAACCAGGCCTCCAAATGGTCCGGCTATGACTCGTCGAATCGCTACTCGTCAGCAGGTGCGCAAGTCAAGGAAGCTTTCGTCAAGGATGCTCTCAGAGAGTTCCAGCCGAAGAAGGTCCTGGACATTGGGGCTAATCGGGGACGTTACAGCGAAATGGCCGCCAGGCACGGTGCAGTGGTTGTGGCCATCGATTCGGATTACGTGGTCATGGGTGAACTGTGGCGACGGGCGCGGTCCGAGGGGCTGAATATTTTGCCTCTGGTCGTCAATCTGGCGACGCCTAGCCCGGCCATGGGATGGCGGAACCGGGAATCGTCTTCATTTCTCAATCGTGCACGGGAGCACTTTGATGCCGTGCTGATGCTTGCCGTGGTTCACCACCTTCTGGTGACGGATGGAATTCCGCTGTCGGAGATTCTGGAAGCGAGCACAGAGTTGACTCGGGACCTTCTGCTGATTGAGTTCGTCCCGCCGGACGACCCAATGTTCCGGCAACTCGCTTACGGACGGGAAGAGCTGCACGCCAGCCTGACTCAATCCACGTTTGAAGAGCTCTGCCAAGAGTATTACCACATTGTTCGCTCGCAGTTGATTACTGGCACTGAGCGAAGGCTTTACTTGATACGGAAGAGGAGATGAAACTGTCTACTCTCGCCGCCTTTTCCTGACGTCACGCCCGCTTCCCATTTTGCGTTAGTTTACAATTCAATAGAGCACGTTTCGGACGAGGCCGGCAAAGCTCCGTCAGAGCACGCCCGATTCAGACATTCAGTTGTTTGGGGTGGTACGTTGTGCTTCCAGTTGATCAAGCTTGCTTGAGATTGGCACGAACCGGTACGGTTCCTGCCAAGTTGTGAAATAGCTGGAATCAGGTAACAAACCAAGCGACGTTCCGAAATATTGATCCAAAATCACGCGAAAGGTGTTCACGGGAGTAATCGTCGAGTACAGCCGACCATAGGCTTCTCCCGGGAAATAGTAGGCGTTCAAAATACTCATGGTTTCCTGAAGATGCGGATTGTCGCTTGTCAGCATATCCGACCGGCTACCGGGTCCATGGTCGGACTGCACGACAATAATGCAAGCACGGTTCGATCTCTGGAGGATGTTCTCAAGGACTCGTCTTACGCGGGAAGTGAAATAAACCATTTGACGTATGTAACTCCGCCGGTAGGCCTTCTCATCCGCATATAGCGGAAACGGAATCCCTTCAACTGAAACCTTCTTGATGTCATCCGGTACTCTCTTACCTTCTTGGTCGAACACGAACGGGGGATGACACGCCAGGAGATGGGCAAAAACAAAGACCGGCGAGTCCCCCGCTCGCATATGTTCAAGGTAATCTAGCATGCTGAACTGCCGCTGTCTGTGAAGTTCGATGTGGTCTACTTCAAACCCATGAGACAGGCGTAGCAGAGGCGTTAGGAGAAGAAGTGCTGTCTCGAATTCATTTGGACCGACTTGGCCCACTACGTAATGGTCAGAGTCTCTTATTTCAGTCGTCGCAATTCCAGTTTGGAATGTAATGAATCTATATCCTAGCGATCTCAAGAATCTTGAGCTGTTATTATGGCTCAGTACTGTCCCAACGTTAGTTGAATAGATGCAACTGGTTACAGGAACTGCCTTTTTCTTGTTCGGAGTCGGTGGCTGAGAAAGCCCGTAAGATCGAGGTTTTCTCGAAAAGCGTGACGCT